>OCRC01000014.1_pt1 | contig 264926 bp, 223 predicted proteins | sample 1495861 | NCBI WGS metagenome assembly OCRC01 (sample SAMN05301492, study PRJEB22388) | human oral metagenome | isolation source: Infant 2 DOL 14 oral | host: Homo sapiens | place: USA: Pittsburgh, Magee-Womens Hospital of UPMC | collected 2013/2014
CCCCACCGAGTTTCCCTACTTCACCGACATGGGCCTGGACAAGAACATCGCCAGGATCGAGAAGCTCGACGAGCACACGGTGAAATTCACCCTCAACGAGGTCGACGCGGCCTTCATCCAGAACCTGGCGATGCCCTTCCCATCGATCCAGTCCGCCGAATACGCCGCGCAACTGCTCAAGCAGGGCAAGGCCAGCGATATCAACCAGAAGCCGATCGGTACCGGCCCGTTCGTGTTCAGCCGCTACCAGAAGGATGCGCAGATCCGTTTCAAGGGCAACAAGGACTACTGGAAGCCGGACGAGGTGAAGGTCGACAACCTGATCTTCGCCATCAACACCGACGCCTCGGTGCGCGCGCAGAAGCTCAAGGCCGGCGAGTGCCAGATCACCCTCAACCCACGCCCCGCCGACCTCGACGCGCTGAAGAAGGACCCGAACCTGAACCTGCCGTCGCAGGCCGGCTTCAACCTCGGCTACATCGCCTACAACGTCACCCACAAGCCGTTCGACAAGCTGGAAGTACGCCAGGCGCTGGACATGGCGGTGAACAAGCAGGCCATCATCGACGCCGTCTACCAGGGCGCCGGCCAGTTGGCGAGCAACGGCATGCCGCCGACCCAGTGGTCCTACGACGAGACCATCAAGGACGCGCCCTACGATCCGGCCAAGGCCAGGGAGCTGCTGAAGAAGGCCGGGGTCGCCGAAGGCACCGAGATCACCCTGTGGGCCATGCCGGTACAACGCCCCTACAACCCCAACGCCAAGCTGATGGCGGAAATGCTGCAGAACGATTGGGCGAAGATCGGTATCAAGGCGAAGATCGTCACCTATGAATGGGGCGAATACATCAAGCGCGCCAAGGGCGGCGAGCATGACGCCATGCTGATCGGCTGGAGCGGCGACAACGGTGACCCGGACAACTGGCTCGGCACCCTCTACGGCTGCGACGCGGTGGACGGCAACAACTTCTCCAAATGGTGCGACGCCGGCTACGACAAGCTGGTCAAGGATGCCAAGCGCACCACCGACCAGGGCAAGCGCACCGAGCTGTACAAGCAGGCCCAGCACATCCTCAAGGAACAGGTGCCGATCACCCCGATCGCCCACTCCACCGTGTACCAGCCGATGCGCAAGACGGTACACGACTTCAGGATCAGTCCCTTCGGCCTGAACTCGTTCTACGAGGTCAGCGTCGGCAAGTAGCTTCGCCTGCCAGCCGCGCCGCCCCGCCACGAGCGAGGCGGCGCCTCTCCCCAGGGCGGCCGACCCGGCCGTCCCGCTCCAGAGGAGTCATCCATGCGACCACGCTCTGCCCTGCGCTACAGCCTGCTGCTACTCGCCTTCGCCGCCAGCGCCGCCATCCAGGCCCAGCCGAAGACCCTGGCGGTGTGCACCGAAGCGGCGCCGGAAGGGTTCGATCCGGCCCGCTATACCTCCGGCTACACCTTCGACGCCTCAGCCCATCCGCTGTACAACGCGCTGGCCGCGTTCGCTCCGGGCAGCGCCACGGTGATCCCGGCCCTGGCGGAAAGCTGGGACGTCTCCGCTGACGGCCTCGTCTACACCTTCCGCCTGCGCCAGGGCGTGAAATTCCACAGCACCGACTACTTCAAGCCAAGCCGCGAATTCAACGCCGACGACGTGCTGTTCAGCTTCCAGCGCATGCTCGATCCGCAGCACCCCGCCCACGACCTTTCGCCCAGCGGCTACCCCTACGCCGACGCCATGCAACTGCGCGACATCATCGAGCGCATCGAGAAGATCGACGAGCACCAGGTGCGCTTCGTCCTCAAGCACCCGGAGGCGCCGTTCCTCGCCGACCTGGCCATGCCGTTCGGCTCGATCCTCTCCGCCGAATATGCCGGCCAACTGATCGCCAGGGGCAAGGGCGACGAACTCAACAGCAAGCCGATCGGCACCGGCCCGTTCGTCTTCACCCGCTACCGCAAGGATGCCCAGGTGCGCTACGCGGCCAACCCCGACTACTGGAAGGGTAAGCCGGCCATCGACCACCTGGTGCTGGCGATCACCCTCGATCCCAACGTGCGCGTGCAGCGCCTGCGCCGCAACGAATGCCAGATCGCCCTGACGCCCAAGCCGGAAGACGTCGCCGCGTTGCGCCAGGACCCGCAACTGACGGTGCTGGAAGAAGCGGCGATGATCACCTCCCACGCCGCGATCAACACCCGGCACGAACCGTTCGACGACCCGCGCGTGCGCCGGGCGATCGCCATGGGCTTCAACAAGTCGTCCTACCTGAAGATCGTCTTCGGCGACCAGGCCCGCCCGGCCATCGGCCCCTACCCGCCGATGCTGCTCGGCTACGACGACAGCATCCGCGACTGGCCCTACGACCCCGAACGAGCCAAGGCCCTGCTGAAGGAAGCCGGCGTCGCCCCGGACACACCCCTGAACCTCTACATCAGCACCGGCAGCGGCCCCGGCGGCAACCCGGCGCGAGTGGCGCAACTGATCCAGTCCGACCTGGCCGCCATCGGCATCCGGGTGAACATCCACCAGTTCGAGTGGGGCGAGATGGTCAAGCGTACCAAGGCCGGCGAACACGACATGATGCTCTACAGCTGGATCGGCGATAACGGCGACCCGGACAACTTCCTCACCCACAACCTCGGCTGTGCCTCGGTGGAGTCCGGGGAAAATCGCGCGCGCTGGTGCGACAAGGGCTTCGACGAAGCCATCCGCAAGGCGCGCATGAGCAACGACGAGAGCCAACGGGTAGCGTTGTACAAGGAAGCGCAGCGAATCTTCCACGAGCAGATGCCCTGGTTGCCGCTGGCGCATCCGTTGATGTTCGACGCGCAACGCAAGAACGTCAGCGGCTACCGCATGAGCCCGATGTCGGCGCGGGACTTTTCGCGGGTGAAGCTGGACTGATCGCTGCGCCGCACGCGGGAAGCCCTGGCCCTTGCCTTCCCGCGTGCGGCGTTATCGTTCGGCCGGCTCAGCCGCCGAGGCCGAAGGGATCGTCGATGGACGGACTCGGTTGGGTGAACCAGCGTGGTCCTTCCTCCGTCATGTAGAAGTGATCCTCCAGGCGAATGCCGAACTCGCCGGGCACGCAGATCATCGGTTCGTTGCTGAAGCACATGCCGACATCCAGCGGCGTGCGATCGCCACGCACCAGGTACGGGCCTTCGTGGACGTCCATGCCGATGCCATGCCCGGTGCGGTGCGGCAGGCCAGGCAGGCGGTAGTCCGGCCCCAGGCCGTTGGCCTCCAGCGAACGCCGCGCAGCGGCGTCCACCGCCTCGCAGGGCTGGCCCAGACGCGCGGCCTCGAAGGCCGCCAGTTGGGCGTCGCGCTCCATCCCCCAGAATTCGCGCTGGCGTGCGCTGGGCGTGCCGAACACATAGCTGCGGGTGATATCCGACTGGTAGCCGTGGACCTGGCAGCCGGTATCGATCAGCACCATGTCGCCATCCTTCAGCACCTGCGCATGCTTCACCCCATGGGGGAAGGCACTGGCGGCACCGAACAGGACGATGCAGAAGGTCGAACCGGGCGCGCCCACCTTGCGGTGCGCCTGGTGGATGAACTCGGCGACTTCGGTGGTGCTGATGCCTTCGCGGAGAATGCTCGCCGCGGCCTTCTGCACTTCCAGGGTCATGTCCTTGGCCCGCTGCATCAGCGCCAGCTCCTCGGCCGACTTGCGCATCCGCCCCTGGTCGATCAGCGGCGCGGCGCTGACGAAGTTCCTGCCCGGCGCCAGTTGGCGCAAGCGCTCGAACATGCCGAACGGCAGGCTCGGACACAGTGCGACCGTGCTGCGCTCACCCACGCCGAGCGCCTCCAGGCGATCGAGCAGCAGGCGGTAGGGATCCTGGTGTTCCTCCCAGGTGTGGATGGCGCCGTCGACCACCTGGAAGTCGCGCACCGTCCCTTCCTCGAAGGCCGGCGCAAGGTATTCGAGGGCGCCCTCGGCGGGCAGCAGCGCACCCACCAGACGTTCACTGGGGTGCCATTGCACGCCGCTGAAGTAACGCAGGTTGCTGCCTGCATGCAGGTACGCCGCGGCGATGCCATGCTCGCCCATCCACGCCTGGGCCGCGGCGATTCGCGCACGGTAAGACGCCAGGCCGATCGGCTGCGCGCCGTCCATCATGTTCCGCAGACGCTCCAGCGCCTGCGCAGGGGTACTCCCGCCAACACCCACGGTCATTTGTTGTTCTCCTCGTCTGGACCGGGCTGAAATTTAAGTCGAGCTTAAATTCAGGTCAAAACAAATTTTCAGTCACACTTAAAAAATAGGGGTTCGGGTAGTTCATCTGTCAGACTTTATTGACGCCCCGCGCTGGGTATACTGCGCCTTTCAACAAGAGTCTCCCCAATGACCGTAGACCGCATCGGCGAACGCCTGCGCCGCTATCGCCGCGCCGCCAAGAAGACCCTGCACCAAGTCGCCAGCGAATCCGGTCTCACCGCGAGCTTCCTCTCCCAGGCGGAGCGCAACCTCACCGGTGTATCGATCTCTTCCCTGGCCAACATCGCCAAGTCGCTGAATATCCCGCTCAATGCCCTGTTCGACCAACCGGCACAACCCCAGCCCGACTCCCACGAAGGCGAGCGGGTACGCTACACCATCGAGGGCCAGCCGCTGGCCTACGAACGCCTTTCCAGCTCCTTCCCCGGCAACCTGATCAATGCGGTCAAGATGAACATGCCGGTGGGCTACCAGTCGGAGCTGATCTCCCATGAGGGCGCAGAGTTCTCCTACGTCCTGTCCGGGCAGATCGTCTACACCATCGAGGGGCGCCAGTACCCCCTCGGCGCCGGCGACTCGGTGCACTTCGACGCGACCAAGACCCATTGCCTGGCCAACGTCGGCAGCGATGTGGCGGAAGTCCTGACCATCACCACCATGGGCCTGTTCGACGACCATCCGACGCCCTGAGCCAGTCCGCAGCGCACCTTCCCATCCTGTCAGGCAAACGTTTTCGCAAGAGAAATGTTAGTCGTGCTTAATTTTCGTTGACCACAATTTCAGCATGACTTAATTTCGGCATCAGCGAATCGTCGACCAACAACAAACGGACGATCGCTGTCGCCGCACAGGGTCCATGGCTGTCACCCGCCATCCATGGAAAGGCGAGAGTTGCCATGGCCCATAAGGCCGATCCTCAGACGATGCCCTTAGAAAAAGAAAAAATGAGGTTTGCATGCGTAAGATCCTTCCCCTTCGGGCCTGGCTGGCAGCCGGTCTGATCCTCGGCTCCCCGTTCTCCCACGCCGCCAGCAACCTGGTGTTCTGCTCGGAGGGCAGCCCGGCCGGCTTCGATCCCGCCCAGTACACCACCGGCACCGACTACGACGCGACCTCGGTCACCCTGTTCAACCGCCTCGTCCAGTTCGAGCGCGGCGGCACCCGGGCGATCCCGGCCCTGGCGGAAAGCTGGGACATCGGCGACGACGGCAAGACCTACACCTTCCACCTGCGCAAGGGTGTGAAGTTCCACAGCACCGACTACTTCAAGCCGACCCGCGAATTCAATGCCGACGACGTGCTGTTCACCTTCGAACGCATGCTCGACAAGAATCATCCGTTCCGCAAGGCCTACCCCACCGAGTTTCCCTACTTCACCGACATGGGCCTGGACAAGAACATCGCCAGGGTCGAGAAGCTCGACGAGCACAGGGTGAAGTTCACCCTCAACGAGGTCGACGCGGCCTTCATCCAGAACCTGGCGATGGACGTCGCCTCGATCCAGTCCGCCGAGTACGCAGGGCAGTTGCTCGAGGCCGGCAAGCCACAGCAGATCAACCAGAAGCCGATCGGCACCGGGCCTTTCATCCTGAGCCGCTACCAGAAGGATGCGCAGATCCGCTTCAAGGGCAACAAGGACTACTGGAAACCCGAAGACGTGAAGATCGACAACCTGATCTTCTCGATCAACACCGACGCCGCGGTGCGCGCGCAGAAGCTCAAGGCCGGCGAGTGCCAGATCACCCTCAACCCACGCCCCGCCGATCTCAAGGCCCTGCAGGAAGCGGCGAACCTGAAGGTGCCCTCGCAGCCAGGCTTCAACCTCGGCTACATCGCCTACAACGTTACCCACAAGCCGTTCGACCAGCTCGAAGTACGCCAGGCGCTGGACATGGCGGTGAACAAGCAGGCCATCATCGACGCTGTCTACCAGGGTGCCGGGCAACTGGCGGTGAACGGCATGCCGCCGACCCAGTGGTCCTATGACGAAACCATCAAGGACGCCCCGTTCGATCCGGCCAAGGCCCGGGAACTGCTGAAGAAGGCCGGCGTCGCCGAGGGCACCGAGATCACCCTGTGGGCGATGCCGGTGCAGCGTCCCTACAACCCCAACGCCAAGCTGATGGCGGAGATGATCCAGGCCGACTGGGCGAAGATCGGCATCAAGGCCAGGATCGTCAGCTACGAGTGGGGCGAGTACATCAAGCGCGCCCATGCCGGCGAGCATGACGCCATGCTGTTCGGCTGGACCGGCGACAACGGCGATCCGGACAACTGGCTGGCGACCCTCTACGGCTGCGACTCGATCAACGGCAACAACGTATCGAAATGGTGCGACGCGGCCTACGACAAGCTGGTCAAGGCTGCCAAGCGGGTCTCCGACCAGGACAAGCGCAGCGAGCTGTACAAGCAGGCCCAGCACATCCTCAAGGAGCAGGTGCCGATCACCCCGATCGCCCACTCCACCGTGTACCAGCCGATGAACAAGTCGGTGCATGACTTCAAGATCAGCCCCTTCTCGCGGAACGCCTTCTATGGCGTAACCAACCAGCCCTGATGCCGACGCCGCCCCGGTCGTGAAACGACCGGGGCGCAGAAGAACGGCACGACCCGTACTTCATTTCTTTGCTTTTCCTGCCCGTGTTCCAGAACGGCGCTGTGCGCGTTCCGCCAGGAGCGCTCGCCTCGCCGTATTCGACCGCCGCGCCCAGGCGCGGGCGAAACCGGCGCAAACCTGGTGGGTAAAACAGGTGCCATGACAACAATAAAGGGAGCAATCAGGTGATGAGATACCAACGAGTGACCGGCGCGACGCTGGGACTGGCCTTGATGGCATCGGCCGCGCCAGGCTGGGCGGCGGACGAGCAGGAAACCCCGCCGACCCCGGACAATCCCAGCTACGCCGCCCAGGTGCAGAGCATCCCCAGCGTGGAGAAACCGATCAAGGGCCAGGCCGGCGCCAGCGGGCTGTTCGAGGGGCAGAGCCTGACCCTGACCACCCGCAACTTCTACTCGCGGGAAAACATGAAGGACAGCTTCACCTTCCGCATTCCCAAGGCCGGCGGCGGCTCCCAGCGCATCCACCAGCGCAACGCCTGGGTCCAGGGCACGGTGCTCAAGTACAGCTCGGGCTACACCCAGGGCAGCATCGGCTTCGGCTTCGACGTCGCAGCCTTCAACGAGATCGCCCTGGAGCGCGGCAAGGGCCGCATCGGCGGCGGCGGCAACCGGACCCTGGCGAACAGCGATGGCGAGGCGATCGGCGAATGGTCCAAGCTGGGCGTTGCCAATATCCGCCTGCGCGCCTCGAACACCGAATTCAAGGCCGGTCGCTTCCTGGTCAACACTCCGGTGTTCAGCTATATCGACAACCGTGCCCTGCCCTCCAGCTTCACCGGCTTCGCCGTGACCAGCGAGGAGCTGGACAACCTCAGCCTGCAGGCCGGCAGCTTCCGCAAGGTCAGCCCGCGAACCGGTTCCGGCGACGAGGACATGACCACCGAGTACGGCACCCGCCAGGTCAAGGGCGACCGCCTGAACTACCTGGGCGGCAACTACAAGCCGCTCGACGGGCTGGAGATCTCCCTCTATGGCTCGCATTTCCAGGACGTCTGGAACCAGTACTACCTGGGCGTGACCCACGACATCGGCGACCTCGAGAACGGCATCGCCCTGCGCACCGCCTTCAACGGCTACCACACCGGCGACACCGGCGCGCGCGAGGCCGGCTACATCGACAACGACACCTGGAGCCTGGCCTTCACCCTCGGCCATCGCGCCCACGCCCTGACCCTGGCCTACCAGCAGGTCGACGGCAACGAATACTTCGACTACGTGCACGAAACCTCGGCGATCTTCCTGGCCAACTCGATGCTGGCCGACTACAACAGCCCCAACGAGAAGTCCGCGCAGATCCGCTACGAGACCGACTGGAGCTACTACGGGGTCCCCGGCCTGAGCACCGGCGTGTGGTACGTGAAGGGCTGGGACATCGACGGCACCCACTACGACGGCGATCGCAACGGTGCCTACGGCAACTACGCCGAGGTGCGCGCCCAGGACGGCGAGAAGCACCACGAGCTGGGCCTGATGGCGGCCTACAAGGTGCAGAACGGGCCGATCAAGGACAGCACCTTCAAGCTCACCTACATGATGCACAAGGCCAGCCAGAACCAGGTCGACGGCAGCGTCAACGAACTGCGCCTGGTCAGCACCTTCCCCTTCAACCTGCTGTAAACCTGCGACAACCGGCGGCCCCGGCGACGGGGCCCACGAGGAGGACCCCATGCTCCATCCGTTGCTCCGACACCTGCCCCTGGCCCTGGCCCTGGCGCTATGCGCCGCCGGCGCGGCCCAGGCGAAGAACCTGGTGGTCTGCACCGAGGCCAGCCCGGAAGGCTTCGACATCGTCCAGTACACCGGCGCGGTGACCGCCGACGCCTCCGCGGAAACCGTGTTCAACCGCCTGCTCGCCTTCCGCCCCGGCACCACCGAGGTGATCCCGGGGCTGGCCGAGCGCTGGGACGTCAGCGCCGACGGACTGAGCTATACCTTCCACCTGCGCCCCGGCGTGAAATTCCATACCACCGACTACTTCAAGCCGACCCGGAGCCTGAATGCCGATGATGTGCTGTGGACCTTCCAGCGCGCCCTCGATCCGAAGCATCCCTGGCATGCCTCGGCGCTGCGCGGCTACGCCTACTTCGACGCGATGGGCATGGGCGAGCTGATCAAGTCGGTGGAAAAGGTCGACGAGCTCACCGTGCGCTTCGTCCTCAACCGTCCCGAAGCGCCGTTCCTGCGCGATATGGCGATGCCCTTCGCGTCCATCTATTCCGCCGAGTACGGCGACCAGTTGCTCGCCGCCGGCAAGCAGGGCCAGTTGAACAACCAGCCGATCGGCACCGGGCCGTTCGTCTTCAAGCGCTACGCCAAGGACGCCCAGGTCCGCTACACGGCGAACCCGGACTACTACGCCGGCAAGCCGCCGATCGACAATCTGGTGTTCGCCATTACCCTCGATCCCAACGTGCGCATGCAGAAGGTCCGTGCCGGCGAGTGCCAGGTCTCGCTGTACCCGAAACCGGAGGACGTGCCGCGCCTGAAGCAGGACCCGAACCTGGCGGTGGACGAGATCGATGCCCTGCTGACCACCTACATTGCCATCAACACCCAGCACAAGCCGCTCGACGACCCGCGCGTGCGCCAGGCGATCAACCTCGCTCTGGACAAGAAGGCCATGCTCGACGCGGTGTTCGGCCCCGGCGCGGCCAGTCCGGCTGTCGGTCCCTATCCCCCGACCCTGCTCGGCTACAACCATTCGATCCAGGACTGGCCGCACGATCCCGAACGCGCCAGGGCGCTGCTCAAGGAAGCCGGTGCGGAAAATCTCAGGATCACCCTGTTCATTCGCAACGGCACCTCGCCTACCATCCCCAACCCCGCCCTGGCAGCACAGATGCTGCAAGCAGACCTGGCCAAGGCCGGCATCCAGCTGACCATCCGTTCCCTGGAGTGGGGCGAGCTGCTCAAGCGTTCGAAGGCCGGCGAGCACGACCTGTCGCTGCTTGGCTGGGCCGGCGACAACGGCGACCCGGACAACTTCCTCAGCCCGAACCTGAGCTGCGCCGCCGCCGAGTCGGGTGAAAACCAGGCGCGCTGGTGCGACAAGGACTTCGAGGCGCTGATGCGCAAGGCCCGCGAGGTGAGCGATCCGGCCGAGCGGGCGAAACTGTACGAGCAGGCCCAGGTGGTATTCCACGAACAGGCCCCATGGATACCGCTGGCCTACCCGAAGCTGTTCAACGTCCGGCGGAACACGGTGCAGGGCTACGTGATCAATCCGTTGAGCAACAACAACTTCGCCACCACCTCGGTGAAGCCCTAGAAGAACAAGGACCACAGCCCTGCCGCCAGCGGGGCGCACGGTCCGCGATGAGGAGTTACCCGCCAACATGCTTAGTTTCATTGCACGACGATTGGGGTTGCTGATCCCCACCTTCTTCGGCGTGACGCTGCTCACCTTCGCGCTGATCCGCCTGATTCCCGGCGACCCGGTGGAAGTGATGATGGGCGAACGTCGCGTCGATCCGCAGATGCATGCCGAGGCCCTGCACCGCCTGGGCCTGGACAAGCCCTTGTACCAGCAGTACCTGGACTACGTGGGCAACCTGGCACAGGGCAATCTCGGCGAGTCGCTGACCACCCGCGAAGGCGTCTGGCACGAATTCCTCACCCTGTTCCCGGCGACCCTGGAACTGTCCCTGGCCGCCATGCTCTTCGCCGGTACCTTCGGCCTGCTGGCCGGGGTGATCGCCGCCCTGAAACGCGGTTCGCTGTTCGACCATGGGGTGATGACGGTGTCCCTCGCCGGCTATTCGATGCCGATCTTCTGGTGGGGCCTGATCCTGATCATGCTGTTCTCCGTGTCGCTGGGCTGGACGCCGGTGTCCGGCCGTCTCGACCTGCTCTACGACATCGAGCCGAAGACCGGCTTCATGCTGATCGACACCCTGCTTTCCGACGAACAGGGCTCGTTCCTCGATGCCGTGCGCCACCTGATCCTGCCGGCCATCGTGCTGGGCACCATCCCGCTGGCGGTGATCGCCCGCATGACCCGCTCGGCGATGCTCGAGGTGCTGCGCGAAGACTATGTGCGCACCGCCCGCGCCAAGGGCCTGTCGCCGGCCCGGGTGGTCTTCGTGCACGCCCTGCGCAACGCGCTGATTCCGGTGCTGACGGTATTCGGCCTGCAGGTCGGCACGCTGCTCGCCGGCGCGGTGCTGACCGAAACCATCTTCTCCTGGCCGGGCATCGGCAAGTGGCTGATCGACGCCATCAGCCGTCGCGACTACCCGGTGGTGCAGAACGGCATCCTGCTGGTCGCCACCCTGGTCATCCTGGTCAATTTCGTCGTGGACATCCTCTACGGCCTGGCCAACCCGCGCATTCGCCACCAACGCTGAGGAGCCAGCCGATGAACGCCATGCACAACGCTCCCGCCAGCGACCCGAGCCTGGTCTACCCGTCCCCGCTGAAGGAATTCTGGCAGTCCTTCGCGCACAACAAGGGCGCCCTCGGCGGCCTGCTGTTCATGCTGCTGATCGTGTTCTGCGCGCTGTTCGCCCCCTGGGTCGCCCCCTACGATCCGAGCGAGCAGTTCCGCGACTTCCTGCTGACCCCGCCATCCTGGCTGGAAGGCGGCCAGGCGCGCTTCCTGCTCGGCACCGACGAGCTGGGCCGCGACCTGCTCTCGCGGCTGATCCACGGCGCCCGCCTGTCGCTGCTGATCGGCCTGTCCTCGGTGGTGATCTCGCTGATCCCCGGCATCCTCCTCGGCCTGCTCGCCGGCTTCTCGCCGAACCGTGCCGGGCCGCTGATCATGCGCCTGATGGACATCATGCTGGCGCTGCCGTCGCTGCTGCTGGCGGTGGCCATCGTGGCGATCCTCGGCCCGGGCCTGATCAACACCGTGATCGCTATCGCCATCGTCTCGCTGCCGGCCTACGTACGCCTGACCCGCGCCGCGGTGATGACCGAGCTAAACCGCGACTACGTCACCGCCTCGCGCCTGGCCGGCGCCGGCACCCTGCGACTGATGTTCGTCTGCGTGCTGCCGAACTGCATGGCGCCGCTGATCGTCCAGGCCACCCTGAGCTTCTCTTCGGCGATCCTCGACGCCGCCGCCCTCGGCTTCCTCGGCCTCGGCGTGCAACCGCCGACCCCCGAGTGGGGCACCATGCTCGCCTCCGCCCGCGACTACATCGAGCGCGCCTGGTGGGTGGTCAGCCTGCCCGGCCTGACCATCTTGCTCAGCGTACTGGCGATCAACCTGATGGGCGACGGCCTGCGCGACGCCCTCGATCCGAAACTGAAGAACGCGGCATGAGGAGCACAACCATGAACAGCGCATCCGTATCCGCGCCACAGGAGACCGCCGCATGAGCCTCCTCGATATCAAGAACCTCAGCGTGCGCTTCGGCGACACCACCGCCGTGCCCGTGGTCGACGGCCTCGACCTGAGCGTCGACAAGGGCGAGGTGCTGGCCATCGTCGGCGAGTCCGGCTCCGGCAAGTCGGTGACCATGATGGCCCTGATGGGCCTGATCGACGCCCCCGGCTGGGTGTCCGCCGATCACCTGCGCTTCGACGGCCACGACATGCTCACCCTCAAGGGCCGCCAGCGCCGGCGCATCGTCGGCAAGGACATGGCGATGGTCTTCCAGGACCCGATGACCGCCCTCAACCCCAGCTACACCGTCGGCTACCAGATCGAGGAAGTCCTCCGCCTGCATCTCGGCCTGCGCGGCAAGGCCCTGCGCCAGCGCGCCCTGGAACTGCTCGAACGGGTCGAGATCCCGGCCGCCGCCAGCCGTCTCGACGCCTACCCGCACCAGCTCTCCGGCGGCATGAGCCAGCGCGTGGCGATCGCCATGGCCATCGCTGCCGAGCCCAAGCTGCTGATCGCCGACGAGCCGACCACCGCCCTCGACGTGACCATCCAGGCGCAGATCATGGAGCTGCTGCTGAACCTGCAGCGCGACCAGGACATGGCGCTGATCCTGATCACCCACGATCTCGCCGTGGTCGCCGAGACCGCCCAGCGCGTCTGCGTGATGTACGCCGGCGAAGCGGTGGAGATCGGCGGCGTGCCGGCGCTGTTCGACCGCCCGACCCATCCCTACACCGAGGCGCTGATCAAGGCGATCCCCGAGCACTGTGCCGGCGAAGCCCGCCTGGCCACCCTGCCCGGCATCGTTCCGGGGCGCTACGACCGCCCGCGCGGTTGCCTGCTGTCGCCACGCTGTCCCTATGCCCAGGAGCATTGCCGCCAGGAGCGGCCGGCCCTGGAAGCGCACGAGCGCGGCGCGGTGCGCTGCTTCTATCCGTTGAACCTGCTGAACGAGGTGGCCTGATGGAAACCGTTCTGACCGCCCGTGATCTGACCCGTCACTACGAAGTCTCCCGCGGCCTGTTCAAGGGCCATGCCCAGGTGCGCGCGCTGAACGGCGTATCGTTCGAACTGGAAGCCGGCAAGACCCTCGCCGTGGTCGGCGAGTCCGGCTGCGGCAAGTCGACCCTGGCGCGCGCCCTGACCCTGATCGAGGAACCCACCTCCGGCTCGCTGAAAATCGCCGGGCAGGAGGTCAAGGGCGCCAGCAAGGACCAGCGCCGGCAGTTGCGCCGCGACGTGCAGATGGTCTTCCAGAACCCCTACGCCTCGCTCAATCCGCGACAGAAGATCGGCGACCAGTTGGCCGAGCCGCTGCTGATCAACACCGCGCTCTCGCGCGAGGAACGCCGCGAAAAGGTCCAGCAGATGATGCGCCAGGTCGGCCTGCGGCCGGAGCACTACCAGCGCTACCCGCACATGTTCTCCGGCGGCCAGCGCCAGCGCATCGCCCTGGCCCGGGCGATGATGCTGCAACCCAAGGTGCTGGTGGCGGACGAGCCGACCTCGGCCCTCGACGTGTCGATCCAGGCCCAGGTACTGAACCTGTTCATGGACCTGCAGCAGCAGTTCCGCACCGCCTACGTGTTCATCTCGCACAACCTGGCGGTGGTCCGCCACGTCGCCGACGACGTCCTGGTGATGTACCTCGGCCGACCGGCGGAGATGGGGCCGGCGGACAAGCTCTACGAGAACCCGCTGCATCCCTATACCCGCGCGCTGCTCTCGGCGACCCCGGCGATCCACCCGGACCCGACGAAGCCGAAGATCCGCATCCAGGGCGAACTGCCGAACCCGCTGCACCCGCCGGAGGGTTGCGCCTTCCACAAGCGCTGCCCCTACGCCACCGAGCGCTGCCGCAGCGAGGTGCCCGAGCTGCGCCTGCTCGACCAGCGCCAGGTGGCCTGCCACCACGCCGAGCAATTCCTCGGCTGAGCGCCACGGGGCGCTCGCCGCCCCGCAGCCCTTCAGAGCTGGCGCAGCAGCGCCAGCCTTACCCCGAACCCTATCAACAACCCACCGAAGCCCCACTGCTGCAGGCGCTGTGCCCGCGGCCGGGACGCCAGCCAGCGGCCCAGGCGGCCACCGGCCAGCGCATAGGCGCAGTCGAAGGCCAGGCCAACCAGAACCAGGACCGTACCGAGCGCGGCGAACTGGACGGCCAGCGAACCGGCCCCGGGGCTGACGAACTGCGGCAGCAGCACCGAACAGAACAGCAGGGCCTTGGGGTTCAGCAGGTTGGTCAGGAGTCCGCGCAGCAAGGCCCGGCGGTCGGCGTGAGGGACCACCGGCGCGGAGCCCACGTCACTGGTCGGCAAGGCCAGTCCGCCACCGCGCAGCATCTGCAGGCCAAGCCAGGCGAGGTAGGCGGCGCCGAGCAAGCGCACCAGGTCGAAGGTCCAGGGAGCGGTACGGAACAGCAGCGCCAGCCCGGTCGCGGCCATCAGCACATGGCAGGCCCGAGCCAGCGCCAGGCCGAGGGCGGTGACCAGCGCCGCGCGACGGCCCTGGCGGGCGCCGGTCTGGAACAGCAGGAGCATGTCTGGTCCGGGGACCAGGTAAACCACCGCCAGGGCAATCAGGAAAGCGCTCGTGTCCATCGTATCGGCTCCAGGAAGGTGACCCGGATAACGATTCTATGCCCGCAAGGCAGGGCAGGTGCTTGCGTTTTCCACCAGCCTATCCATTCTATTTGGCAGTAAATTCTACTCTCTGGAGACTATCCATCCGGATATGCCAAGATGAAACTCGACGCCTATGACCACCGCATCCTCGCCGCCCTCCAGCGCGACGGCCGCCTGAGCAACGTCCAACTGGCCGAGGAGATCGGCCTCTCCCCGTCCCCCTGCCTGCGCCGCGTGCGCCTGCTGGAAGAGGCCGGGGTGATTCGCGGCTACCAGGCCAGCATCGACCGCGACGAGGTCGGCCTCGGCCTCACGGTGTTCGTCGGGATCAAGGTGGAACGCCACCGCCAGGAGCAGGCCGAGGCCTTCCACCGTGCGGTGGTCGACCTCCCGGAGGTGATCTCGGTGCACCTCGTCTCCGGCGAGTCGGACTTCCTCCTGCAAGTGGTGGTCCCCGACCTGCGCGCCTACGAACGCCTGCTCAGCGAAACCCTGCTGCGCCTGCCCGGGGTCAGCGACATTCGCAGCAACTTCGCGATCAAGACGGTCAAGGCGCCCTCGCCGCTGCCGCTCGGCCACCTGGCCGGCTGAGCGCTCAGCCGCGGAAGAAGCGGTAGAAGCGCAGCAGATCGGCCTGCTGCGTCGCCAGGTCGCTCTCGACGAAGGTTACCTCGCTATGCGCGGGGCTTTGCGCCAGGCGCGAGAGGTCCAGTGGATGGACGAAGCCCAGCAGCGGATAGCCGCCCATGCTCTGGCGGTCGGCCATCAGCACGATGGGTTGGCCATCGGGCGGAACCTGGATAGCGCCCTCCACCACGCCCTGCGACCAGGCGCGCGGCGCCCCGCGCAGTGGCTTGCCGGCCAGGCGGACGCCCATGCGATCGGACCGCGGGCTGATTCGCCAGGCGCTGGCGAAGAAGGCTCGCCGGCTGGCTGCGTCGAAGGCCGCCGCATCGCCGCCGAGCAGCACGCGCAAGGGCCGCTGCTGCCGGTAGTCCGGCTGGAAACGCCAGGGCACGCTGGCATCCCACGGACACGCCGCTCCCGCTTCGGCACACGGCAGGCAATCGCCCTCCGCCAGGATCCGGCCATCGCCCTGTAAACCGCCGAGCCCGTCGCGAACCTGGCAGGCGACGCTGCCCAGTACCGGCCTCGCCCGGAAACCGCCGGCGCAGGCCAGGTAGGCACGCTGCCCGGCCTCGGCGAAGCCCAGTTCGATGCGTTGCCCGCGGCGGACCCGGAAGCGACTCCAGGGCAGGCATTCGCGACCGTCCACCGTCAGCGCCAGGCGCGCTCCGGTCAGCGCCAGCCAGGTCGCCTCCACCCTGCACTCCAGCGCCAAGCCGCCGAAAGCGATTTCCAGCAATGGCGTCCCCCAGGGATTACCGAGCAGACGATTGGCCCAGGCTGCCGCCTGGCGGTCCAGAGGGCCGCCCGGGGATACGCCGAGGTGCTGCCAGCCGCGCCGGCCGTCGTCCTGCAGCAGGCTCTGCGGACCCGCCTTGACGACCCACAAACCATTCATTCGCGCCCGCCCAGGTCGAGGAAAGCCTCGCGCCCGATGGCGACGAAGCGCACCCGGTCGCCCAGCGCCAGTGGGCACGGAGGAATCGCGGCCGGATCGAACGGACGCCACGGGCTGCGTCCCAGCAGGTGCCAGCCGCCGGGCGAGGCCTGCGGATAGATCGCCGTCTGCGCCTCGGCAATGGCCAGGCTGCCGGCCGGTACACGCGCCCGCGGGGTGGCCCGCCGCGGCAGGACCAGGCGCGGATCGAGGCCGCCGAGGTAGGCGAATCCCGGAGCGAAACCGATCGCGCCGACCCGGTATTCGGCCGCGCTGTGCAGTTCGATCACCCCTTCGCCAGTCAATCCGCAGGCAACCGCTACCGTCGCGAGGTCCTCGCCGGCGTACCAGACGGGAATCTCGTGCAGGCGCCCGGCATCCTCGGCGGGGCGCCAGGCGTGCCACTCCGCCAGCAGCGGACCCAGGCGTTCTTCCAGTACCTGCGGGGCGATGCGGTAGGGGTCGTAATGCAGCATCAGGGTGGTCCAGCCCGGCACCAGATCCCTGACGCCTTCGCCAAGCCCCTCGCGCAGACGTCTGGCCAGCTCGGCCAGGCGCACAGACAGGTCCACTTCGGGCTCTTCGGCGAGCGTCAGCAGCAGGGCTTCGGCACCAGCGGGTTCGATGCGGATCACAGGCTGTCCAGGGCCGCGCGCAGGCGCCGGAGGACCGCCAGCGACTGCGGGTTGTCGCCATGCACGCAAAGACTGTCGGCGGTCAGGCGCAGCGGGTTGCCGTCGTAGTCGGGGAAGGCTTCGCCGCGGGCGATGGCCAGGGCCTGTTCGATGATCCGCTGCGGATCGTGATGCACCGCGCCGCCAAGCCGCCGCGGCGCCAGCCGGCCGTCCGGCAGGTAGGCGCGATCGGCGAAGGCCTCGAACAGCAGCGGCACGTCGGCCTCGTCGGCCAGTTCCAGCTCGCGGCCGTTGTCGGCCAGGGCCAGCACCATCAGCGGCAGGTCCTTGCGATAGGCGGCGCAGGCGTCGAGCACGGCGCGCAGCAGCTCATCGTCGCCGACCAGGTCGTTGTACAGCGCGCCATGCGGCTTGACATAGGCCACCTGGGCACCGAGGGAACGGCAGAAAGCGTCCAGCGCACCGATCTGGTACAGCACCATGGCATGCACCTCTTCGGCAGAGCAGGCCAGCGAGCGCCGGCCGAAGCCGCTCAGGTCGGGATAGGCCGGGTGCGCGCCGATGCTCACGCCATGGCGTACCGCCAGCTCCACCGCGCGCCGCATGGTGAGCGGGTCGCCAGCGTGGAAGCCGCAAGCCAGGTTGGCCTGGTCAACCAGCGGCATGCTGTGGACATCGTCGCCCATGCGCCAGGCGCCAAAGCTTTCGCCCATGTCGCAGTTGAGCAGGATACGCCGGCCGGTGTCGTTCATTGTGCGTTCCTTTCGAGGCCAGGATTACAGAAAAATGAGCGCAGTGCTGGCGAATTAGCGTCAGGTAGCATACTCAGGCACTGAGAACAGGAGTAAATTCTCCTCTTTTGCACCGACGACCTTGCATTCATGAAAGTTCTCATCCTGGCGGCCTATGCGCTGAGCATCCTCTATGTCCATTTTCGCGGCCGGGTACGCCACAAGCTGTCGCGCCAATTGAGCGACCACTCCAGCTTCCTCGCTCCGATCAACTGCCTGATGTACCTGTTCTCGAAGGTAGCGAACCGCCCCTACCTGGCACCGCAGACCTTCCCCGAACTGCAGGTTCTGGTCGACAACTGGCAGGCCATCCGCAGCGAGGCGCTGCACCTGCACGGCGCCGGCAACATCAAGCGTTCCGAACAGTACGACGATATCGGTTTCAACTCGTTCTTCAAGAGCGGCTGGAAGCGCTTCTACCTGAAATGGTACGACGAGGCCCATCCCTCCGCCGGACAACTCTGCCCGCAGACCACCGCCCTGTTGCGGCAGATTCCCTCGGTCAAGGCGGCGATGTTCGCCGAACTGCCGCCGGGCTCGAAGCTGGTGCGACACCGCGATCCCTACGCCGGCTCGCTGCGCTTCCACCTGGGACTGTTCACTCCCAACGACCCGGCCTGCTTCATCGAGGTGGACGGCGAGCGCTACCACTGGCGCGACGGCGAGGCGGTGGTGTTCGATGAAACCTTCATCCACTACGCGGAAAACGCCACCGAACACAACCGCATCATTCTCTTCTGCGACATCGAGCGGCCGCTGACCCAGGGCTGGGCCACCGCCTTCAACCGCTGGTTCAGCCGCAACGTGATGGCTGCCGCGGCCGCCCCGAACAACGCAGGCGACCGGACCGGCGGACTCAATCGGATCTTCGACAGCCTCTACAAGATCCGCCTGCAGGGCAAACGTTTGAAGAAGCGCAACCGCAAGCTCTACTACCTGCAGAAATGGGGCTTCTTCGCCCTGGTACTGGCTTTCATCCTGTGGATCTGAGGCCCGGCGACGCAAGGCCCCGATAGCTCCGTGGGGCGTATGACACCAACGGCGTCATCCGCCGATACCCCGCCGAAATGGCGGATAACCGCTCTGCGGTTGTTCGACGTACGCCACGGACAGCGCGAAGTCCGATAGCTCCGTAGGGCGCATGACGCCAACGGCGTCATCCGCCGATACCCCGCCGAAATGGCGGATAACCGCTCTGCGGCTATTCGCCCTACGCCACGGAAAGCCCGGCAGTCCCAGCAACTGGCAACGAAAAGGCTCCCTTGGGAGCCTTTTTCATTCATCCGTTCAGTACACGTCGCGCCGGTAACGTCCTTCGTCGGCCAGGCGTTGCAAGGCCTCCTCACCGAGCACTTCGCGCAGCACCCGGTCGACACCACCGGCCATGCCCTGCAGGCTGCCGCAGACGTACAAGGCCGCGCCCTCGTCGATCCAGCGCCGCAGTTCATCCGCCGCTTCATGCAGGCGGTCCTGGACATAGATCTTCTCCGCCTGGTCGCGGGAGAAGGCCAGGTCCAGGCGTTGCAGCTCGCCCCTGGCCAGGGCCTGCTCCAACTCCGCACGACAGTAGTAGTCGTGGGCGAAATTGCGTTCGCCGAACAGCAGCCAGTTGCGCTTGCGCCCGGCGGCAATGCTGGCGCGCAACAGGCTGCGCAGGCCGGCGAGCCCGGTGCCGTTGCCGATGAGAATCAGCGGCACGTCATCCTCCGGCAGGTGGAAACCCGCGTTGCGGCGCAGGCGCAGGGTCAGCGCGGCGCCGAGCGGCAGGTACTCGGTGAGCCAGCCGGAGCAGATGCCCAGGCTGCCGTCGGCATGCTGCTCCTGGCGTACGATCAGTTGCAGGTCGCCATCGCTCTGCAGCGACGCGATGGAGTACTGGCGCACGGAAAGCGGAATCAGCGCATCCAGCAGCGCCTGCGGGTGCAAGCCGACCAGGTGTTCGAAAGAATCCGGCAGCAGGCGCCCGGCCAGGGCCTGCTCCAGGCTCTGCTCGACGCCCTCGACCGCCACCCGCGCCTGGCCGTCCAGGTGATGCCGCTGCAGCCATTCGCGGATGCGCGCGGGCGCCTGGTGCGGAACGATCTCCAGCAGATCGCCGGCGCGCCATTGGATGGCGCTGTCGGCCGGCGCACGCAGGTCCAGCAGCCAGGTCGACTCGCCCTGGCTGCCAGGGTTCAGGCACTCCCGCCGCGCTAGCGACCAGACCTCGAAAGCCGGCGCTTCCCAGGCCGCCGGGGCGGCACCGCCGGTCACCTCGGCCAGGCTTTCCTGCCATTGGCGCAGGGCCGCGGCGTCGCCATCATCGACCTCCACTGGGGCGAACAGGCTCCGCGCGCCCTGCCCCTGCAACCAGCCCTGCATGCGCCGGGCGAAGCCGCAGAACTGCTCGTACTGGCGATCTCCCAAGGCCAGCAGGGCGTAGCTCAGGCCATCGAGGCTGGCGGCCTGGCCAAGCACCTTGCGTTCGAAGCCGCGGGCGCTGTCCGGCGCCTCACCGTCGCCGAAGGTGCTGACCACGAACAGCGCCTTGCGCGCCTCGGCGAGTTGCCCGGCATCCAGGCGCGCCAGCGATTCGACCCGCACCGGCAACCCGGCCGCCTGCAACTGGCCGGCGCTCTGCCAAGCCAGTTGCTCGGCAAAACCGCTCTGGCTGGCGTAGCCGATCAACCAGGGCTCGCCGCTGGCGCCGGCGCTGCCGCCCAGGTCGGCGCGGCTCGCCCGTACCGCGCGTTTCTTGCGCCGGCGGTCGAGGTAGAGCAGCCAGCCGGTGATGAAGAACAGCGGCATCGCCAGGCTGGCGAGCATCATCAGGATGCGTCCGGCCATGCCGAAATAGCTGCCTACGTGCAATGCATAGACGCTGGCCAGCAACTGGCTGCCGAAAGAACGGTCGCTATAGCGCTGGTCGCTTTTCACCTGGCCGTTGGCCGGGTCCAGGGTCAGGGTGTTGAAGGCACGCTCGTGCGGCGCGTCGGTCAGGCGATAGAACACTGTCGCCGGCTGGCCGCCCGCCGGTGGCAGGCGCAGGTTGTAGGCCTGCAAGCGGTCGCCGCCGGCCTGGCGGATGCTGTTCCATACCGCCGCGTAGTCGACCACCAGCGGAGCCGCATCGGCCGGGCGCTCGCCACGTCCGCCCGGCTTGCCGCGCTGCGCCTGCTGGCCGGCGGGCGCGTCGTCGAGCAGTTTGAACAGGCCGTTGCGGTACCACTCGTAGGACCAGTACAGGCCGGTCAGCGCAGCCAGCAGGTAGAGCGCCAGGCACCAGGTGCCGGCCACGGCATGCAGGTCCCAGTTGAAACTGCGCCCCTTGCGCGACCAGTCGAGGGTCAGCCAGGCGCGCCAGTCGAAAACCTTGCGCGGCCAGCGCAGGTAGAGACCGGACAGGCAGAAGAAGATCAGGATCAGGGTGCAGGCGGCGGTGACCTGCTTGCCGTACTCGCCCATGGCGAGGAAACGGTGCAGTTGCATCATCAGGTTGAAGAAACCCTCCCCGCGCGGCTCGCCGACGAAAGCCCCGGTGTAGGGATCGATCCAGCGCGACTCGCCGCGGCGCTGTCCCGGCGGCGGGGTGTAGAAGATCCGCCCGGCCTTGTCGCTGTCCATCTCGACCCAGACGAAGGCCACTTTCCGCCCCGGCTCGGCGCCTTCGATACGGCGCACCAGTTCGTCCAACGGCAGCACGCCCTCGGGGCGCTTCTGCACCACCAGCACGTCAGGGTTGAGCGCGCGCATCAGTTCGTCCTGGAACGACAGGGTCGCTCCGGTGACGCCCATCAGCGCCAGCACCAGGCCGGCGCTGATGCCGAAGAACCAATGCAACTGGAACCAGACTTTCTTCACAGGATCACCTTCACGGCCGCCGCGCGGCAACAACGGGACTACGCCGACGCCAAGCGCCGGCCAGACGACACGAGGACGTCGGCGGGCAATTCTATTTGATAATCAGTTGCGATAAAGCCGAATTAACGTTCTTTACGCTCTATTTACCCACCTGAATGCGGGAAAGCCCCATCCCGCAGGGGGAATGGGGCTTTCGTGGGGAGCGAGAGCGGCAGTCAGAAGTGGAAGTTCACCCCGAGCAATGCCGTGCGGCCCGGAGCAACGTGGGCCATGTGCGTGCTGTAGACCTGGTCGAAGTAGCGCTTGTCGGTCAGGTTCTGCACGTTCAGTTGCAGGTCGACGTTCTTGCTCACCTTGTAGCTGGCCATGGCGTCATAGCGCCAGTAGGACGGGATATAGGTAGAGTTCGCAGTGTTGCCGTACTGCTTGTCCACATAGGTGGTACCACCGCCGATAGTGAAGTTCTGCAACAGATCGTAGGTGGTCCACAGAGTGAAGTTGTTCTGCGCGGTCTGCGGCATCTTGTTGCCTTCGTCGCTCTTCACCGTCGACTTGCGGATTTCGCTGTCGAGGTAGGTGTAGCCGCCGAAGACCTTCCACTTCTCGGTCAGCTTGCCATTGAAGCCCAGCTCGACGCCCTGCACCCGCTGCTCGCCGTCCAGTACCTGAAGAGTGGAAACATCCGGCGAAGCGACCCGGGCATTGGTCTTGTCGGTGCGGAAAAGCGCGGCGTTCAGCGACAGAGCATCGTCGAAGAAGGCCCACTTGGTACCCAGTTCGAGGTTGCGGTTACGCTCCGGATCCAACCCGTTGTTGCCTACGCTGATGTCCGCCTGGCCCTCGCCGCCGGTCTCGCCGGTGGGGTTGCTCGAGGTCGACCAGGCCAGGTAGATGCTGCCGTTGGGCGCCGGTTTGTAGACCAGACCGGTCTGGTAGTTCCAGAAGTGGCTGTTGTTCTCGCGCTTGAAGTAGCCGGCGGGACCGTTGCGGCCAGCCGTCTGGTAGCCGCTGGACTTGGTATCGAAGTCGTCGTAGCGCAGGCCGAGATTCAGCTCCCATTGTTCGCTTAGCTTCAGGGTATCGAACACATAAGCCGCGCTGGTCTTGGTGTCGGTATCGGTATAGGCCAGGCCGTCGGTGATGCTGCCGGTCCAGTTGTCGCCCGGAGTCGGGCGATTCAGGCTGGTGCAGTCGCCACTAGCGAGCAATCGTGCATTGCAGGTGTTGCCGGCGCCGCCACCGGAAGTAATGGCGTACGGACGGTTGTGCACGTCCTCGTAGCTGAACTCCAGGCCGGTCACCAGGGTGTGCTTGATGAAGCCGGTTTCGAAGTTGGCCTTCAGGTCGGTCTGGTTGACCCAGCCCTTCGAGGTCGAATTGCGGCTTTTCGCCGAACGGTAGACGTAGCCGTTGGCAACGTTGCCACGGCTGTCGTCGGGGTTGCTGACGATGTAGTCGAGCGTCGTGCGCACCAGGCGGGTGCTATTCGACAGGGTCAGGTTGTCGTTCAGGTCATGCTCGATGCGGAAGGTGCCGCTGTCGGTGGTGCTCTTGCGGTAGTCGCGGTCCTTCAGGCCATAGAAGTTATCGCGATCCACCGAGGCCGGCTTGCTCGGATTGGCTTTGCTGCGGTTGACGTTGGTCAGCGGCAGGCCGTAGTCCGGCATGTCATCGGTGCTGAGATGGTAATAGGACAGGGTGGCGCGGGTCGGCGTGTCGAAGCCGAAGGTAACGGTCGGAGCCACGCCCCAGCGGCTGACGCTGACTTCGTCGCGCCCTGCGACGTGGGCATCGTGCTTCATCAGGTTGAGGCGGAAGGCGGCGTTGTCGCCAATCATCCGGTTCACGTCGAGAGTAGTGCGGCGGGTCTGGTCTGAGCCCCAGGTGAAGCCGGCGTCGGTGAAGTTGTCCTGCTTGGCGGTCTTGCTGATCAGGTTCAGGCTGCCACCGGTGGAGCCGGCGCCGGTGTAGGCCGAGCCCGGGCCCTTGCTGACCTCGATCTGCTCGACGTTGAACACCTCGCGGGTTTGCGAGGCGACGTCGCGCATACCGTCGAGGAACGTATCGCTCTCGGCGTTGAAGCCACGGATGAATGGCCGGTCGCCTGCGGGGTTGCCGCCCTCGCCCGCGCCGAAGGTGATACCCGGGGTGGTGCGCAGTGCGTCGGCCAGGGTCAGGGCGCCAGTGTCCTTGATCACCTGTTGCGGGATCACGGTGACGGTCTTCGGCGTATCCAGCAGCGGCGCGGTGTACTTCTTCGACGCCGAGCGGTCGACGTTATAGGTGGTTTCGTCCTGCTGCTCGCCGACGATGGTGGCCGCATCCAGCGACAGTACGCGGTCCTTGTCGGTCTTTTTCTGCCCGGCCTCGTCGGCGTGGGCTGCCTGCGGTGCGGCGATGGCGGTGATGGCGACACCGATGGCAGAAGCCAGCAGACGTTGCGAAGAAACGGCGGTATCCGTGGACTGACGCGACATTCGAAACCCCTCCCCGGGAGCTGTGAAGGTCGCGGAATTTATTGCAGATCAGAATTGTTATCAATTATTACGGATTCGCATTCGACAGGAATTTACATTCTTTACAATTTTCTCATTACATTTTTTCCCATCTCGCTCGTCTACAACCTCTGGCGGTTTTACATGTCCAATGCAAATCAATATCATTGGCAATCATTTCGCCTTCATGGACAGCGCCATGTTGCTGCATATTCCCGCCATCTTCACCGCCGAGGAAGTCTCCCGGATCCGCGCAGCCCTGGAGCAGGCGGAATGGGCCGACGGCAAGGCGACCGCCGGCTACCAATCGGCCAAGGCCAAGCACAACCTGCAACTGCCGCAGGACCACCCGCTGGCCCGGGAGATCGGCGAAGCCATGCTGCAGCGCCTGTGGAACCATCCCCTGTTCATGTCCGCCGCCCTGCCGCTCAAGGTCTTCCCGCCGCTGTTCAACTGCTATACCGGCGGGGGCTCGTTCGACTTCCACATCGACAACGCCGTGCGCGACGTCCATGGCGGCCGCGAGCGGGTCCGTACCGACCTGTCCTCGACCCTCTTCTTCAGCGACCCGGAGGACTATGACGGCGGCGAACTGGTGATCCAGGACACCTACGGCCTGCAACAGGTGAAGCTGCCCGCCGGCGATCTGGTGCTCTATCCCGGCACCAGCCTGCACAAGGTCAATCCGGTCACCCGCGGCGCGCGCTACGCCTCGTTCTTCTGGACCCAGAGCCTGGTCCGCGAAGACAGTCAGCGCACCCTGCTATTCGAAATGGACCAGTCGATCCAGCGACTCACCCACGACGTGCCCGACCATCCCTCGCTGATCCGCCTAACCGGCACCTACCACAATCTCCTGCGGCGCTGGTCGGAACTCTGAACATGCGCCACCTGCTGCTCCGTCACGACGCACTGGACGCCGAAGGTTTCGCCGCACAACTGGCCGGTACCCCGGGCGAGGTTGCCCAGGCCATCCTCGGCGCTGCGCGCGAGGGCCTGACGGAAGCCCAGGCCCTGCTCGGACAGATCCTTCTGGACGGCCAAGGCATCCAGCGCGACCCGCCCCTGGCGCGGACCTGGTTCGCGATCGCCGCCGGGCACGGCCACGCAATGGCGCGCAATATGCTCGCTCGCTGCCTGGAACATGGCTGGGGCGGCCCGGCGGATCCAGCCGCGGCAGCGGTCCACTATCGGATCGCCGCCCAGGCCGGCCTCGACTGGGCCCGCTACAACCTGGCCAATCTTCACGCTACCGGCCGCGGGGTGCCCCAGGACCAGCCGCGCGCCTATGCGCTGTATCGGCAAGCGGCCGAGCAGGGCCACGCGAAAGCGATGAACCTGGTGGGGCGCTACCACGAAGAAGGCCTGGTGGTCGCTCGCGACCTGGCGCAAGCTGCGCACTGGTATCGACGCTCCGCCGAGGGTGGTGATTTTCGCGGCCAGTTCAGCCACGCCGCGATGCTCAGCGCCTCGGGCCGCCATGCCGAAGCCGAAACCTGGCTCCGGCGTGCCCTCGAAGGCGGCAACCTGAACTTCCTGCGCAGCGCCCGCCATGGCCTGGAGCAGTCGGCCCACCCACCGTTCCGCAGCCTGGCGCTGGCCTACTACCGACGCGCGGCGCAGTTGGGCGACGACACCGATCGAGAGGCCCTGGAACAGGCGCTCGAACGTCACGGGCACGCACGACTGCCCGCCTGACGAACAACGCACGACCCTTTGTTCACGCCCACATAACACTTTTTTGACAAGCCTTTCCCTACCCTCGCCGTTTCATCGAGGCGAACGACGATCGCGCCTCCGATCCATCGAACGAGGCTATCGTGTCCCCCACCCCACCACGCGTTACGCGCAATCGCATCGACTGGGCCGGCCTGGGCTGGCTGTTCCTGTTCTTCTGGTTCTTCTCCGGTATCACCCAACTGCTCCTGCTGACCTCCGGCAACAGCGGTTTCTCCGGTTTCCGCAACGCCATGGTGCTGAGCACCATCTGGCTTGCGCCGGTGTTACTGTTCCCGCGCTGGACCAAGCCGCTGGCCGCCGTCATCGGGCTGGTGCTGTGGGCCGCCTCGCTGGTCGGCCTGAGCTATTTCGGCATCTATCACCAGGAATTTTCGCAAAGCGTGATCTTCGTGATGTTCGAGTCGAACACCGCCGAGGCCAGCGAATATTTCAGCCAGTACTTCAACCCCTGGATGACCCTCGGCCTGGTGCTCTACAGCCTGGTCGCCATCCTCCTCTGGCGCCGCCTGCGCCCGGTCTACCTGCCGCGCTTCAGCGCCCTGCCGGTGGCGGTGCTGCTGATCGTCGCGACCATCGGTTATCCGTTCTACAAGCAACTGGTCAGCCAGGGCCGGCCCTTCGACGAAGCCCTGGACAAGGTCCAGGCGCGCATGGAACCGGCGGTGCCCTGGCAATTGCTGATCGGCTACCAGCAATACCGCCAGCAACTGGGCAGCATGCAGGCGCTGTTGCAAAAGAACGCGGCCCTACCGCCGCTGAAGAACCTCGTCGATGCCAATGGCGATACGCCGCGCACGCTGGTCCTGGTGATCGGCGAATCCACGTCGCGCAAGCACATGAGCCTCTACGGCTATCCACGCGAAACGACCCCGCAGCTGGACGCACTGAAGGCCGCGAACCGGAACCTCACGGTATTCAACAACGTGGTGGCGTCGCGGCCATATACCATCGAGGTGCTGCAGCAGGTGCTAACGTTCGCTGACCAGGAGCATCCCGACCGCTTCCTCACCGATCCGTCGCTGATGAACCTGATGAAGCAGGCCGGCTACAAAACCTTCTGGATCACCAACCAGCAGACTATGACCAAGCGCAACACCATGCTGACGACCTTCGCCCAGCAGACCGATGCGCAGTTCTACCTGAACAACCAGCGCAGCCAGAACGCCAGCCAGCTGGACGGCGCGGTGCTGGCGCCCTTCGCCAAGGTGCTGGACGACCCGGCGCCGAAGAAGTTCATCGTGGTCCATCTGCTCGGCACCCACATGAACTACAAGTACCGCTATCCCGCCGACTACGCTCGCTTCGTCGACCGCCAGGGCGCCCCGGCGGCCCTCAGCGACGACCAGGTGGAGGTCTACAACAGCTACGACAACGCCGTGCTGTACAACGACTACGTGGTCTCCAGCCTGATCAAGGGCTTCGCCAACAGCGATCCGAACGGCTTCCTGGTCTACCTCTCGGACCATGGCGAGGAAGTCTTCGACGAAGCCCCGCACGACCGCCTCGGCCGCAACGAAGGCGACCCGACCCGCGGCATGTACACCGTGCCCTTCCTGGTCTGGACTTCGCCCAGCTGGCAGCAGACCCACCCACGCGACCTGCAGGCCCTGGTCGACCGACGCTACAGCAGCGAAGACCTGATCCATACCTGGTCCGACCTCGCCGGCCTCAACTATGACCTCTTCGATCCGACCAAGAGCCTGGTGAGCAACGACTTCCAGCATGAAGTCCGCTGGATCGGCAACCCCTATGCCCACAATGGCTTGCGCGACTTCGACAAGCTGCCGCTGGACAAGGCCGACGCCGGGCAGCAGGTCGCCCAGGCCGGACGACCCGCGCCAACGACGCCGCGCGCACCGTCCCGCCAGCCGAACGAAGGCTGACCGCCGCCAAAGAAAACGCCCCGCCGAGCGGGGCGTTTTTCCATCCGTAGCGCCCTCAGGGCAAGACCAGGTTGCCCTGCTCGTCGAACGGCCAGAACGGGTTGTAGGCAATTTCCCAAAGGTGTCCATCCGGGTCGGCGACATATCCGGAGTAGCCACCCCAGAACACTTCCTGCGGCATCTTGGTCGCCTGCCCGCCGGCCGCCGTAGCTGCGGAGAACAGACGGTCCACCTCGTCCCGCGAGGCGCAGTTGCAGGCCAGGGTGATAGCCGCGAAGCCGGTCGGACGATCTTCCACCTGCGCATCCTCGGCGAGGGCGCTGCGTCCGTAGAGGCCGAGGACCAGGTTGCGGCCCTTGAGAAATACCACCTGCTCGTTGCCGTCCGAAGAGGGCTGCCAGCCCAGCGCCTGGTAGTAGAGAGAGGAGCGGGCCAGATCGGCGACCCCGAGGGTCACCAGGGAAACACCGTTACCTGTCATGTCGGCGTCCTTGTCATGGGTTGTCGAACAAGGCTGGCACGAGCGCCGCGAGGCTTCCAGAGCGACATGAAAAAGCCCCGCCGAGGCGGGGCTCTTCGTAACAGAGGCGACTGCGCTAGAGGTAGAACGCCTTCAGCGGCGGGAAGCCGTTGAACTCCACCGCACTGTAGCTGGTGGTGTAGGCGCCGGTAGACAGCCAGTAAAGGCGGTCGCCGCTCGCCAGGTTCAGCGGGAGGCCATACTTGTAGTGCTCGTACATGATGTCGGCGCTGTCGCAGGTCGGGCCGGCGATCACCACCTCTTCCATCTCGCCCTGCTTCTCGGTCCAGATCGGGAACTTGATCGACTCGTCCATGGTTTCGATCAGTCCGGAGAACTTGCCGACGTCGGCATAGACCCAGCGCTCCACGGCGGTCCGCGACTTGCGGGCGACCAGCACCACTTCGCTGACCAGGATGCCGGCATTGGCGATCAGCGAACGGCCCGGCTCGAGGATGATTTCCGGCAGGTCGTCGCCGAAGTCCTCCTTGAGGAAGCGGATGATCTCCTCCGCATAGGTTTCCAGGTCGTTGGTCTTGGTGATGTAGTTGGCCGGGAAGCCGCCGCCCATGTTGATCATCTTCAGGACGATGCCGTCTTCTTCCTTCAGGCGCTCGAAGATCACCTTGACCTTAGCGATCGCCGCGTCCCACACCGAGATGTCGCGCTGCTGCGAACCGACGTGGAAGGAAATGCCGTAGGGCTCCAGGCCCAGCTGGCGGGCCAGGATCAGCAGGTCCATGGCCATGTCGGTCTGGCAGCCGAACTTGCGCGACAACGGCCAGTCTGCGGTAGTCGAGCCCTCGGTGAGGATACGCACGTAGACCTTGGCGCCGGGAGCGGCCTTGGCGATGTTGCGCAGGTCGGCTTCGGAGTCGGTGGCGAACAAGCGCACGCCCTTCTCGTAGAAGTAGCGGATGTCCTTGGATTTCTTGATGGTGTTGCCGTAGCTGATGCGCTCCGGACCGACGCCGGTCTTCATCACCTTGTCCAGTTCGTAGATCGAGGCGATATCGAAGTTCGAACCCTTGTCGCGCAGCAGCTCGGTGATTTCGGTAGCGGGATTGGCCTTCACCGCGTAGTAGATCCTGGCGAAGGGGAAGCAGTCGGTCAGTTGGTCGTAGGCATCGGCGATGGTTTGCTTGTCGATGACCACGAAGGGGGTTTCCTGCTTGTCGGCGAAGGCCTTCATGCGCTGGAAGGTTTCAGGGGCGAAATAATCCTCGACCTTGATGGACATGGTTGGGACTCCCAATGGCAAAACACATGGATTCGTAGGGGTGAAGCTGAACGTCTAATCCGTTTCCCCACTTTGGTTCGCCTACTTCCCAAGGCATGTCGCCGAGTATCACCTGCCTGCCGGCAGCCACCGCCTGTTCATCCTGGTAGGTCGCGCGCGTGTCCCGCGCGACGACCTGGCCGCTTGAGCAGCGGACGTCGCCTTGCCACAAGGCGATCTCTCGTCGTCAGTACTTGAGCCGGATGGATCGTTTCCAGCATGGACGTTCGGGCGCGAACTTTAGGACCAAGGGGACGCGAGATCAATAAAAAAATGCCGCGATTTCGCCTCCGCCTGTCGCACCGCCGGATTGACCTGCTCAGCCTTTACCCCATGTGCATGACAGTGGGATGTCCCCGTCCGCCCAGCGTTCAATCGGATGGACGAAAAACGTCCCGCGCAGGCCTTGCGCCTACACCCGGAACGCACCGATCAGGCGTTTCAGCTGGGTCACCTGGGCGCCCAGTTCGCGGCTGGCCCGTTCGGTCTGGCTGGCGCCTTCCGCGGTGCGCTCGCCGGCCTGGTTGATCTCGACGATGTTCTGGTCGATATCGTGGGCCACGGCGGTCTGTTGCTCGGCGGCGGCGGCGATCTGCTGGTTCTGGTCGACGATCATGCCCACCGCGCCGAGGATATTCTCCAGTGCCTGCTGCACCTGCGCCGACTCGTTGACCGTGCCATCGGCGGTATGGTGGCTGCTGCCCATCGCCTTCACCGCCGCATCGACGCCGCCCTGCAGGCGCAGGATCATCTGTTCGATCTCGGCGGTGGATTGCTGGGTGCGCTTGGCCAGCGTGCGCACCTCGTCGGCCACCACCGCGAAACCGCGCCCCTGCTCCCCGGCACGAGCGGCCTCGATCGCCGCATTGAGCGCCAGCAGGTTGGTCTGTTCGGCGATGCCCTTGATCACATCCAGCACCTGGCTGATCGAGGCGCTGTCACTGGCCAGGCGATTGATCGCCGCCACCGACTGGTCGATCTCGCCGGCCAGGCGCTGGATGCTACCCACCTGCGACTCGACCAGGCTGCGCCCGCTGAGGGTTTCCTGGTTCACGCTGTTCGCGCTGCTCACCGCCATCGCCGCGCTGCGTGCCACTTCCTGGGCGGTAGCGGCCATCTGGTTCATCGCCGTGGCCACCTGCTCGATCTGGCTGCGTTGCCCGGCTACCGCCTGGTTGCTTTCGGCCGACACCGACTCGACGCGCAGGGTCTGCCGCTCGACCTCGCCGACGGTCTGGCTGACCCGCTCGATCAGGTCGTGGATCTTCGCCACCGACTCGTTGAACGATTGTCCCAGCTCGCCCAGTTCGTCACGGCTGCGGGCCTGGAAGCTGACCGTCATGTCGCCGCCGGCGACGCGCTCCATCATTCGCCCGAGATCCTTCAGGGTGGCGCGGGTGGAGACGTAGAAACCGCCGTAGAGGTATAGGATCGCGGCGAAAACCACGGCCAGCGCGGCGACTAGCAACAGCATCTGCGTGCGCACCTGTTGCAGGCGCTTTTGCAACTGGGTATCGAGATAGCCGAGAACGGCGTCGTCGAGCTGGTAGGTCTTGTCCATCGCCGCGCTGACCTGATCGTAGAACTGCGTCCACGGGGTATCCAGCGTCTCGGCCACGATCACCCGGTCCTCGAACAACTGCCCCAGGCTCTTCAGGGTCTCGCGACTGGCCTGGGCGGCCTCCTCGAGCGCCGGTGGGCTGCCGGCCAGGGACTCCTGCAGCTTCAGGCCGTACTCGCCATGCAGTTTCTCGAACTCCAGCAGCAGTTCGTCGAGCCGCGCGCTGGAGGACGAATTGAGGAAACCCTGGCCCAGGGAGTAGGCGCCGATGGCGCGCCCCTTGCTGATGGCCGCCGTCACCTCCGGCGTTATCGAGCCGACCAGCTCGCTGAGCTGGCGCACCTGGCGCTGGCTGTCCTGGCTGAGCCCGGCCTGGGCGATGAGCAACTTGATGAATACCTGTGCGCTACCGAGCAGCTTCTCCGCCCGTGCGCCCTTGCCCTGCAGGGACCCTTCGGCCTCCACGGCCTGCAAGCCGTTGAGCAACCGGTCGCGCTGGGCCTCGAATTCGGCTACCGCCGCACCATCCTCGCTGAGCGGCGCCAGCGCCTCGAGCCGCCCGCGCAGCCCCTTCTGGACGTCCGCGATGCGCGCTTCCAGATCGCCGGCCTTGCCGGACTGGCCGATGACCGCATTGATCTGCAACAGATCGTTGAGGGACTCCAGGCCACGCCGGATCTGAAGTCCGCTACCCAGCAGCGTCAAGCTCTGCAGTTCGATCCGGGTGTCGCTGAACTGGCGATAGGCATCGCGCACCAGATAGAAGCTGGTGATCAGCAGCGGCAGGAAGAACAGCACGCTGATCAGGCCGAACTTCATGCCGAAGCTGAGCCGGTTCATCAGCGCGATAGCGGGATAGAGTACGGTCTTCACCCAGACGTCTCCTGATTGTTCTTATCGTTCTGAGAGATGCCGCCGCGTGGCGACATTGACGCACGGAGTCCGCTCGGTAATGGCCTTTCGAAATCATGCGGACACGTTCACCTGTGTACCCGATATCGGCCTGGTGTTCTGTAACTTAAGGTTAACGGGGAATCGCAAGCGGATTCCCCGTCGCTACGCTCAGAGGAACAGCGCGCAGAAGGCGAACACGGCGTACCAGAGCACGGCCGCACGCACCAGCAATTGCCAGAGCGCATCCAGGCTGGCGACGCCGGCGGCACCCAGTTCGACCGCTTCGACATCGCTGGCGACCCGTCCGGCCTTGCCCAGCAGCGCGGCCGCCGAGATGTCCCAGGCCAGCAGCCAGTGCAGCAGCACGCGGATAACCGCGAGGAAGTTGCCGACCAGGGCGAAGCTCAGCACCAGCGCACGCACCGGCAACCAGTCGAGGATATGCCGGACGCGCGCCGCCTGTTCGCGCAACGCCGGCTGGCGGGCGTGCTCCAGCGCCAGTGCCAGCAGGCGATAGGCCAGGGCCGCCACCGGGCCGAGCAAGGCATACCAGAAGATCACCGCGAAGAAGCTCTGGTAGCCCTGCCAGAGCAGATGGCCGTGCACCCGGCCGATCAGGTCGCTCTCGCTGCCGCCCAGGATCCCCAGATCGCGTTCGGCGACATGGAAGGCAGCCTGGGCCTCCTCGCGCCGCCAGGCGTCGCGGAACGGCCCGAGGTCGGCCATGACGTCGCCGCGGCCGAGACTGTAGACCACCACCAGAAGATGCAGCGGAAGACTCAGCCAGCCATAGGCCAGCGGCTGCAGCAATGTCAGCAGCAGGGCCAGCGGCAGCAACGGCAGGACTACCGCGAGCAGCAGCCCCAGCCAGGAGCGGCGGGACACCGAGGGCAGGTCCTCGACCAGGCTCAGCCAGGCGAGCCAGGCGCCATCGCGCTGGATACGCCGGCGCCAGCCGGAGAACTTCTCCAGCGCAAGAGCCAGCAGCAACACCAGGAACGTCATGTTTCCTCCTTGGAATCGGTCAATCCGGCGCGGTAGCGCGACCAGTCGAAAGCCTCGCCGGGATCGGTCTTGCGCTCCGGGGCGATATCGCAGTGGCCCTGGATGCGTTCCGGGGTGATCCCCGGGAAGGCCGCGCGCAACAGCCGCGTCAGCCCGGCCAGGGCAGTGTACTGCGCGTCCGTGTACGGTTCCGTGTCGGTCCCCTCCAGTTCGATGCCAAGGGAGAAGTCGTTGCACGCCTCGCGACCGTCGAAGCAGGAAACCCCGGCATGCCAGGCGCGGTCGTGACAGGAGACGAACTGGGTGATGGCGCCGTCGCGTTCGATGAGGAAATGCGCGGAAACCGTCAGGTGGCGGATCTCCTCGAAATAGGGATGTTCGTTCGGGTCCAGACGATTCTGGAAGAACGCCTGGACCTTGCCGGTGCCGAACTGTCCCGGCGGCAGGCTGATATTGTGGATGACCAGCAGCGACACCGCGTCCCCTTGCGGACGCAGGTTGAAATTCGGTGAAGGGCAGTGGCGGACGCCACGGACCCAGCCGGTAACGGAATCGAAATGCATACGGGCTCCTGAACGAGCCCCCACTCTAATCCAGCGGCGCCGGAATGACGATCAGGCGGGCTCTGGATCGGCCGCTTCGACATGCGTCGAGGAAAGGTATTACCCGCAAGAACGAAAAGACCCGGCATCCGCCGGGTCCTCGAGAAGCGGCTAGGCGCCCTTGAGGCGCCGCAGGTTGCCGATCACCGACTCCAGGGCCCGGTCGAACAGCAAGGCATCGTCCAGCAGGCGTACCGCCTGCCGGCGAAACTCCACCGCCAGGCCCATGCGGGTCTTTTCCAGGACCTTCATCCCGGTGCGATTGACGAAGATGTAGCGACCGGTGGGCCGGATCACTGCCGCCAGCTTGCAGCGCAGCTTGTGCTCGGCGTCCTCCTGGATTTCCACCCAACTGCCGACACGCAGCGCATCGACCCGCAGCAGTGCCTCGTCGTTGTCCGGCAGGCGCACTTCGCTCTCGACAGGCGCCGGGGCGGCGTCCGGCGAGGTCAGGACAATTTCCTCGACCACCCGCAGCATGACCGGCGCCCGGGGCTTTTCCGCGGCCGTGCCCGGGGTCGCTTCGTCGAGCAGCGGGCTGTCCGCGACCGCCGCCTCGCCGCGCTTGTCGCGCTGCAGGCCCTGGACATGCAGGGTTTCCAGCTGGCTGAAGAATTCTCCGGTGGAAAACGGATCGAAGGCTGCGCTGGCCAATCCCTCGCGCAGCGCCTTGAGCAGGCCTGGCACGCGCTCCAGCAACTGTTGGCGGGACAGCGGATCATCATGCGGGCCGACGCTCCAGATCAGCTCGTCCATGGTATCCAGGGCCTCCCGCCACTCGGCCGAAGCCTTGCCATGCTTGAGGCAGATCAGCAGCATCACCTTGCTCCAGGCATCCCGCAGCAGGCGCACCACCACCTCCGGCAGGACCTTGCCGAGCAGTCGCTGGTTCAGCACCTGCTCCACGTCCTGACGAGCCAGTTCGGCCTTGGCGCGGCCTTCCTCGGCGTCGCGGGTGCGTTGCTCGAGGAGCTCGCTGCGGCGGCGCTCGTCGCCGGTGAAGGCAATGAAGTCCTCCAGCAACTCGGCGAAGATCGCCGGGTCGTCGACGAAGTCGTTCAACAGCCGCATCACGACCTGTTCGATCTTCTGGTACAGGCTGTCGCGCCGGGCATCATTGTGTTCGGCCCAGCCCAGCGACGCGGATGCGATCTCGTTGAGCAGGCGACGCGCCGGATGGCTACCGCGGCTGAAGAAGGTCTTGTCGAGCAGGGCCACCTTGAGCATCGGGATCTGCATCCGACCGATCAGGGCCTTCAGCGAATCAGGCAGGGTGCGGTCGTCGAGAATGAACTCGAACAGCATCGACACCAGGTTGATGACGTCATCGTCCACCTGGCCGACCACCCGAGAACGGCCGCTCTTGTGGCTGACCCGCTGGAGCAGTTGGTCGACCCCGTCGCGGACGTCGAACTCCGCGGCGCCAGGGCCCGGCAAGTGCTGTTGCAGGTGGGAAAGCAGGCGCATCAGGTCGTTGCTGGAAATCGGCGCGGCATTCTCAGGCGTTTCGCGACGGTAGAAGGAAGGATTGTCGCGGACCTGCGCCAGCAGTTCCTGCAGCGCGCCGAAGACTTCCTGCTGACCGCCGTCGAGCAGCGCAGCCTGTGCCTGCAGGGTCCCGGCATCGCGCACCGCTTCGGGACGGACAGCGGGCTGACGCCGCGGCAGCGCGGATTTGAGTTCCGGCAGCACGCCCGCAGCGACCAGGATCTGGTTGGCCTCGGCGTACAACTGGTCGCAATGGGCCAGGACGTACTTCTCGAACAGCTTGAGAATGATCAGCTTGACCTTGATCTCGACGCCGAGCCCCTGGCAGGCATCGAGGAAAGCCGAGGTCAGCGGACGCGGAGCGAGGGGATTGCTCTTCTCGTCGACCTTCCGGCCGACCAGGGTGTTCAGGCGGGTGCTCAGGTGGGCCAGCGCGGAGGCATCGCGGCTCATCACCCGCGCCACCATCGCGTCCACCGCGACGGACTCCTCCAGTTCCTCGTTCTGTACCAGGCTGAGGCTATCGAAGGACACGGTATCCAGGGTCGGCACGGATTTGCCGGACTGTACCTGGTTGAGCGCCGAGAACTCCTCGAAGACCTTCTGCAGGTAGACCCGCTCGATACTCTTGCGCTTGAGGCGCAGGTCGCGCATGGCTTCGAAGAAAGCGTTCTGTTCGAGGTTGCTGGTGGCTCGGTCGGCCATTTCGAAGAGGGTGTCGTCGGCGTTGTCGAACAACGCCTGCAACGCCTGTTTCAGCTGCAGCGCCGCCTTGTCGCGCACCTGCACGAGGATGACCGGCAGGCGCCCCGCTCCGGCGTTCGGCGACGGCTCGGAAGCGACCCTGGTCAGGTGCACCACATTGGCATCGTTCTGCATCGGGACTCTCCTGCCACCCTCGCGGCCGCGCATGGAATGGCAAAAATCGGGCACAGAGGATCGATTGGCGTCGTCCGTAACGTCAATTTCCAGGCGTCAAAAACAAGTATCTACATTCATTATAGAGATACTTTCAAATCTAGATAGAGGGTTTTCCTATAGACATGACTCTCTTCACACAAGCGAAGGCCGATGAATGGCGGCCGTCCCGACCGGCGCCCAGGTAGGCACAGACGCCGTCCGCCGCGCTCCGTATAATCGCCCGATCTCGTACAGGAGCCCGCCATGCCTAACCTCACCCTTGCCGACCTCCAAGGCGAAATCCAGGCCAACGTCCGCACCGCCCTGGCGGAAGACGTCGGCGGCGGCGACCTTACCGCTCAGTTGATCGATCCACAGCGCGAGGCCGAGGCCCGGGTGATTACCCGCGAGCACGCGACGATCGCGGGCCGCGCCTGGGTCGACGAGGTCTTCCGCCAGGTCGATCCCCGAGTGCTGGTGACCTGGCAGGTGGAGGACGGCCAGCGAGTCGAGCCGAACCAGATGCTGTTCCAGCTAAAAGGTCCGGCCCGCGCCCTGCTCACCGGCGAGCGCAGCGCGCTGAACTTCCTCCAGCTGCTTTCCGGTACCGCCACCCGCAGCCAGCACTACGCCGACCTGGTCGCAGGCACCACGGTGAAGCTGCTCGACACCCGCAAGACCCTGCCCGGCCTGCGCCTCGCGCAGAAGTACGCGGTCACCTGCGGCGGTTGCCACAACCACCGCATCGGCCTCTACGATGCCTTCCTGATCAAGGAAAACCACATCGCCGCCTGCGGCGGTATCCATCGGGCAATCGCCGAAGCCCGGCGCATAGCACCCGGCAAGCCGGTGGAAGTGGAAGTGGAGAACCTCGATGAACTGCGCCAGGCGCTGGAGGCCGGCGCCGATATCGTCATGCTCGACGAACTCAGCCTGGACGACATGCGCACCGCCGTCGCCCTCACCGCCGGCCGTGCCAAGCTGGAAGCTTCCGGCGGAATCAACGAGGGCACCCTGCGCAACATCGCCGAGACCGGCGTCGACTACATCTCCATCGGCACCCTGACCAAGGATGTCAGGGCCGTCGACCTGTCCATGCGCCTCACCCTCTGAACGAATCGCAGGCGAAAAAAGCCCCGCCGAAGCGGGGCTTTTTATGCGACTGGTGCCGGATAGAGGAATCGAACCCCCGACCTTCTCATTACGAATGAGCTGCTCTACCGACTGAGCTAATCCGGCGGCGGCGAGCAAACTACCACCCTGCAGCCAAGCAAATCAAGTCGCAGCATCACTCTTGCGGAAGTCAAAGAAAAAACGGCGAGCTTTATCGAAACAGATCGTTCCCGTTTCGTAGGCGCTTTCAATATCCAGACGAATACAACCTGGCCCAACGGAGTGAGCATTCCTCCCCACTATCCGCTCAACTTGCCCTGCCACCACCGGCAATGTCTTGTAGCGCTCCAATTGGGTCTGTAGCGGTCGTCCATCGAGCATTCCTTTTACATGCAGTTCAAGGAACTCGGTTTTCTCCGCAGGCAAGTCGATATAAAAATACTCAGGAGAAAACACTTTAAACCTCATCAACTCTTCAGAAGAAAGGCCAGCCTGCAGATAAGACGCCCTATTCAACACATGAAACGTATCAAACACATGAACAAGAGCAAGCGGCCTCGCCTGATAGACAACATAAACTCCCGCCGACAGGCAGGAAAACTGAAATAGAGCAATGACACCCAAGTCACGCACTAACTCCATGACTGGCTTTCTCATATCATAGACAACCAGAGTCAACAATGGCCCCAAAACCAAGTCGACAGCGGCAACGATGCGCACCCCCTGCCATCCTCCTGCTATTTCGAACAAAGCACCGGGATACCACCACAAACAGATGATTGCCAGCAATACGATAAAAATTGCCAGACTAATGAGTAGATGGATAGAAAAGGCTCTCCAACGACTTCCAGCGAAATGCACTATAACCACTCTCCCACATAAAAAAAGCCCCTCTTAGGAGGGGCTCTTTTCAGCATTAGCCTATTAGCGGCATTCGCTCGGAGCGAAACGAGCCGGCAGGGTACCTGCAGTCAGGGCAGGCATATTGCGGTCGGGACCACTGGAAACCGCATTGGATTCCGATGCACAACCCCAGTCAATAGAGCCAGTCACACCGGCAGCATAACTGGCACCCAATTGAGTCGGGGCACCGGCAGCATTCTGCACATAGGGAGTAAATACCAGGGTAGAGTCAGCCGGAATATTACCCACGTTTGTGGCATTGAAAGTAACAGTGATTTCACCAGTCGCCTCTGCAATTCGCACAGAGGTCACATACTTACTGGTAGCACCGGCGTTACCGGCTTGAGCATTCCAGACCCTTGCCGAAGCGGCTAGCTCACCGGCAGTGGCAGAGCTATCGCCAATAAGCGTCTTGGCGCTGGCAGCCAGACCAACCCCCTCTGTCACGCGAGCACGAATGGTGTAATCCTGATATGCCGGCAAAGCGACGGCAGCAAGAATACCGATGATCGCAACCACGATCATCAGTTCGATCAAGGTAAAGCCTTTCTGAGCTTTCATGTATCTCTCCATTGATATATCCAGGCCTAACGCCTGACGATCATAAAGCATCTTGCATGCCAACCTGAAAACTCCATAGCTACGAAGCCGGTTCAGCCTCTCCCCTCCAGCGGCAGCCCCACAAACCGACAATATGTGACGCTTTTCGGCAGTCCGACCTTCTCGGTTTGGCAGCCCTCCTCTTCTGCGTTATAAGGCAGCATATCTAGCCTTATGCGACCACTCCCAATGAACGACACAATTCAACTCAGCGGCTTGGCTCGCCAGCTCGTCCTGCATGAACTTCTCGATGAAAAGGCCGCCCAACAGGCCCAATCGCAGGCCCAGCGCAACAAGTTGTCGCTGGTAACCTATCTGGTACAGAGCAAGCTAGTGAAAGGGCAGGCCTTGATCGAACTGGCTGCGGATCAATTCGGTATCGCCTACTGCGACCTGAACAGCCTTGAGCGGGACAGTCTGCCCAAGGATCTAATCAGCGAGAAGCTGGTGCGCCAGCATCGAGTAGTTCCGTTGTGGCGACGCGGCAACAAGCTGTTCGTCGGCATCTCCGATCCAGCCAACCACCAGGCGATTAACGATGTGCAGTTCAGCACAGGCCTGACTACTGAAGCCATCCTGGTCGAGGATGACAAGCTCGGCATCATCATCGAGAAACTATTCGAAAATGCCACTGACAGCCTTGCAGGACTGGACGACGTGGATCTGGAAGGCCTGGATGTCGGCTCCGGTGCGGGCGCAAGCCAGGATGATGATTCCAGTGCAGAGACAGACGACGCCCCAGTGGTGCGTTTCGTCAACAAAATGTTGTTGGATGCGATCAGAGGCGGCTCCTCCGACCTGCATTTCGAGCCCTATGAAAAGATTTACCGCGTACGTTTCCGTACCGATGGCATGCTCCATGAAGTAGCCAAGCCGCCGATCCAGTTGGCCAGCCGTATTTCCGCGCGACTCAAGGTGATGGCAGGCCTGGATATCTCCGAACGGCGCAAGCCGCAGGACGGGCGGATCAAGATGCGCGTGTCGAAGACCAAGTCCATCGACTTCCGCGTCAACACCCTGCCGACCCTGTGGGGCGAGAAGATCGTGATGCGGATCCTCGACTCCTCTAGCGCGCAGATGGGCATCGACGCCCTGGGCTACGAGGAGGACCAGAAGGAACTCTACCTGGCTGCGCTCAAGCAGCCGCAGGGCATGATCCTGGTCACCGGGCCCACCGGCTCGGGCAAGACGGTCTCCCTGTACACCGGCCTGAACATCCTCAACACCACCGACATCAACATCTCCACTGCCGAAGACCCGGTGGAGATCAACCTGGAAGGCATCAACCAGGTCAACGTCAATCCGCGCCAGGGCATGGACTTCTCCCAGGCGCTGCGCGCCTTCCTGCGCCAGGACCCGGACGTGATCATGGTCGGCGAGATTCGCGACCTGGAGACGGCCGAGATCGCCATCAAGGCGGCGCAGACCGGGCATATGGTGATGTCCACCCTGCACACCAACAGCGCCGCCGAGACCCTGACCCGCCTGCTGAACATGGGCGTGCCAGCGTTCAACCTGGCGACCTCGGTGAATCTGATCATCGCCCAGCGCCTTGCGCGAAAACTCTGCTCGCACTGCAAGAAAGAACACGAGGTGCCGAGGGAAACCCTGCTTCACGAGGGCTTCCCGGAAGACAAGATCGGCACCTTCAAGCTTTATTCGCCGGTGGGCTGCGACCATTGCAAGAACGGTTACAAGGGCCGTGTCGGTATTTATGAAGTGGTTAAAAACACCCCGGCCCTGCAGCGGATTATCATGGAGGAAGGCAACTCCATCGAGATCGCCGAGCAAGCCCGCAAAGAAGGCTTCAACGATCTGCGCACCTCAGGCCTGCTGAAAGCCATGCAGGGGATCACCAGCCTGGAGGAAGTCAACCGCGTGACCAAGGACTAATCCATGGCGGACAAAGCGTTAAAGACCAGTGTCTTCATCTGGGAAGGCACTGATAAGAAAGGCAGCAAGGTCAAAGGAGAGTTGGCCGGGCAAAACCCTATGCTGGTGAAGGCTCAACTGCGCAAACAGGGTATCAACCCACTAAAGGTCCGCAAGAAAGGTATCACCCTGTTTGGGGCAGGGAAGAAGATTAAGCCCATGGACATCGCCCTGTTCACTCGGCAGATGTCTACCATGATGGGTGCCGGCGTACCGTTACTGCAATCTTTTGACATCATCGGCGAAGGATTCGAAAATCCAAACATGCGCAAGCTAGTCGATGAGATCAAGCAGGATGTTGCCGCCGGTAACAGCTTAGCCAGTTCACTTCGAAAGAAACCCATTTACTTCGATGATCTCTACTGCAACCTGGTCGATGCTGGCGAACAGTCCGGTGCTTTGGAGACATTATTGGATCGGGTAGCAACTTATAAAGAAAAGACAGAATCCCTGAAAGCCAAAATTAAAAAAGCCATGACTTATCCCATTGCAGTAATTGTAGTGGCCCTTGTGGTATCGGCGATCCTTCTGATAAAAGTGGTCCCACAGTTCCAGTCCGTATTTGCAAATTTTGGTGCCGAGTTGCCGGCCTTTACTCAAATGGTCATCAATCTTTCCGAGATGCTTCAAGAGTGGTGGCTCATAGTGCTTATTGGTCTTTTTGCCGCAGCTTTTGCATTTAGGGAAGCTCATCGGCGCTCGCAAAAACTGAGAGATTCAGTAGATCGGGGCCTGCTGAAACTACCTATCATCGGCGGGATACTTTACAAATCAGCTATCGCCCGCTACGCCCGAACGCTATCCACTACCTTTGCGGCTGGAGTGCCTCTGGTAGAAGCTCTGGACTCCGTTTCCGGAGCAACTGGCAACGTGGTATTCAAGAATGCCGTTACCAAGATCAAACAAGACGTGTCCAGCGGCATGCAATTGAACTTTTCCATGCGCACCACCAATGTTTTCCCCAGTATGGCTATCCAGATGGCTGCAATTGGCGAGGAATCAGGTTCGCTAGATGAGATGTTAGGAAAAGTTGCCGGTTTCTATGAGGAAGAAGTCGATAACGCCGTCGACAACCTGACAACGTTGATGGAGCCGATGATCATGGCCGTGCTCGGCGTACTGGTCGGCGGCCTGATCATCGCTATGTATCTACCGATCTTCCAACTGGGTTCCGTTGTGTAAAGATGGAACTCCTCGACTACCTGGCCAGCCATCCGCTGGCCTTTGTCTTGTGCGCCATCCTCCTTGGCCTGCTGGTCGGCAGCTTCCTCAACGTCGTCGTGCATCGCCTGCCGAAGATGATGGAGCGCAACTGGAAGGCCGAGGCCCGCGAAGCGCTCGGGCTGGAGCCGGAACCCAAGCAGGCGACCTACAACCTGGTGCTGCCGAATTCGGCGTGCCCGCGCTGCGGCCACGAGATCCGCCCCTGGGAAAACATCCCGCTGGTCAGCTACCTGGCGCTGGGCGGCAAATGCTCGTCCTGCAAGGCCGCCATCGGCAAACGCTACCCCCTGGTGGAACTGGCCACCGCGCTGCTTTCTGGCTACGTCGCCTGGCATTTCGGCTTCACCTGGCAGGCGGGCGCGATGCTCCTGCTGACCTGGGGTCTGCTGGCGATGAGCCTGATCGATGCCGATCACCAACTGCTGCCGGACGTGCTGGTGCTGCCGCTGCTCTGGCTGGGCCTGATCGCCAACCATTTCGGCCTCTTCGCCAGCCTCGGCGATGCGCTGTTCGGCGCGGTGTTCGGCTACCTGAGCCTGTGGTCGGTGTTCTGGCTGTTCAAGCTGGTGACCGGCAAGGAGGGCATGGGCTACGGCGACTTCAAGCTGCTGGCCATGCTCGGTGCCTGGGGCGGCTGGCAGATCCTGCCGCTGACCATCCTGCTGTCGTCGCTGGTCGGGGCGATCCTCGGGGTGATCATGCTGCGCCTGCGCAACGCCGAAAGCGGCACGCCGATCCCCTTCGGTCCCTATCTGGCGATTGCCGGGTGGATTGCTTTGCTCTGGGGTGATCAAATAACCCGGACCTATCTGCAATTCGCCGGATTCAAATGACCCAACCCTGGATACTAGGCCTCACGGGCGGTATCGGCAGCGGCAAGAGCGCAGCCGCCGAGCATTTCATTTCCCTCGGCGTCCACCTGGTGGACGCCGACCATGCCGCCCGCTGGGTGGTGGAGCCGGGGCGTCCGGCCCTGGCGAAGATCGTCGAACGCTTCGGCGACGGCATCCTCCTGCCCGATGGCCAGCTCGACCGCGCCGCCTTGCGCGAGCGGATCTTCCAGGCGCCGGAGGAACGGCGCTGGCTGGAGCAATTGCTGCACCCGCTGATCGGCGCGGAGATCGTCCAGTACCTGGCCAGGGCCGAATCGCCCTACGCCATCCTGGTCTCGCCGCTGCTGGTGGAGTCCGGCCAGCGCCAGATGACCCAGCGCGTGCTGGTGGTGGATACCCCGGAACATCTGCAACTACAGCGCACCATGCTTCGCGACAAGGTCTCCGAGGAGCAGGTGCGCTCGATCCTCCAGGCCCAGGCCCGGCGCGACGAGCGCTTGAAGCACGCCGACGACGTGCTGGTCAACGACGGCGACCTGTCCCACCTGCAGCGTGAAGTCGAACGACTGCACGCCTTCTACCTGACCTTGCGAGGAGGCCGAGCATGAGCCAGCCCCTGACCGTGGAGTGCCCGACCTGCGGCGCGCCCGTCGAATGGAAAAGCGACAACAAGTACCGCCCCTTCTGCTCCGACCGCTGCAAGCTGATCGATCTCGGCGCCTGGGCCGCCGAGGAACATGCGATCCCCGGCGACACCCTGGAAGACGATATCTTCTCCGCCGACCTGCCGCCTCGCGAGCATTGAACGCAACGGGCCAGCCAATCCGGCTGGCCCGTTCCTTCAGGGGCGCATGAAAGCGTAGTCGCGCTGGTCGTCGAGATTCTCCGCAAGAAATTGCAGTTCGCTGGCCAGGTCGCCAGCATCGCGCTCCGCCCGGTTCAGTTCGACGATTGCGCTGAGCAACGCGCGCAGGCGCATTGCCCGGTCCGCCTCGTCGCTCTTCGACAGCAACTCTCGCAGGCCCTCTCGGGCCCATTCATGGACACCCATGTTCCGCTCCTCACCTGGGAAAACGGCAGAATCGCGGCCAGCTTCGTCCGAAACACTGACGCAAGTCAGCCGCCGCCCGCCATGAACCTGGCGAATGACTGGTCATCAGGGCTTGCGCTCTTCGTCCTTCCAGGGCGCCTGCAGGTAGCGCGTGCGATTGAAGGTTTCCAGCCACTCCGGGTAGTAGACCACCAGGCCGGTGATCACCGTGCCGTTGATGAAGGCCTCGGGGAACATGATCAGCCACAGGTAACCAGCGAAGTCCTCCAGCCAGGGCGGCATCGGGAAAAGGCCGTCGATCCAGACCACGCCAAGGCCGAGCAGCAGGACCACCACCGCGGTGAGGGCCGCCGGGAAGAAACCGCAGCAGAAGATGTAGACGAACAGGTTGCGCGGCTGGCGCTTTTCCACGAACAACGCCGCCAGCTCCGCGATCAGCGCGGGGATCGCCACCAGCAGCACGCCGTTGACGCCGATCGCCAGCCAATCCTGGCGGCCGAGCAGGCACAAGCCCAGTTGCGCCACCAGCCCCACCACGATCGCCAGCGGCCAGTCGAGCAGCAAGGTGACGGCGGTCATGCCGATGAAATGGAAGGACAGCCCCGATTCGAAGTCCCGGCGCACCAGCCAGAGCAGGAACAGCCCGAGCATGGTACCGAACACCAGGTGCTGGCGGCGGGTATCGCTGACCAGCTCGACCCAGGGCGCGCGCCAGGCGGCGAGCAGCAGCACCGGTGCATAGATGGCCCAGCCCAGTTCCAGGCTTTCCGCCGACAGCAACTCGGCCGCGATCACGGCTGCAGTTGTTCCAGGGCGATGCGCAGGGCCACCGGCGAATCCAACTGGCGGGTTTCCAACACGCGGCGCTGCTCCAGCCTGACCCAGAGCACCTTGCCCTCGTCCGAGGCATAGCGAGAAGCGATGGCCGCGTCGCGATCGAGCAGCACCGGATAACTGTAGTCACGCATGGCCGGCACCGCGAAAAGCCGGGAAATCAGCGCCGGCATGCGGCTGATGTCCGCCAGGAACAGCGCGTGGCGCGCCTCCAGGTAGCCCTTTGGGCGCTCCGCCAGCGCCGCCTTGACCAGCTTCGAGCCGTCCATGTCCCGCGCCACCAGCAGGACCCGGGTGGAGTCGTCCAGCGAGTGCGCCTTTTCGAACTGGTCCTGCAACGTCCAGGGCTCCAGGGTGGAGCCCTTCTCCACGGCCAGCGCCAGGCCGGGCAGCAGCATGCCCAGCAGAACCCAATGCAATCGTTTCACGCGTGTCCCTCCCGAGTGGAAAATACCTGGATGTCCTTGCGCCGCTCCCAGTCCGACTGGGCTCGCCAGAATGCCTGGGCCTCCTCGGCGGCATCCAGGACGAAGACATGGGATTTGCCGATCCCCTCCCTCGCCAGACGCGCCAGCACTTCGTCGAGCATCCGCCGCGCCAGCCCCAGCCCTCGATAACCGGGATCGACCACCAGGTGCTGGAGGTAACCACGGCGACCGTCATGCCCGGCCATCAGGCAGGCGATCACCTCCCCTTCGGTTTCGACCAGCAGGCTCAGCCCGGGGTTGCGTTGAAGGTAGGCGAGGAAGAAGGGATAGGCGTCCTCCGCACGGAGGCGGATACCTGGCGTTCGCGACCACAGCGCGAAGAGTGCCGGGTGATCGGCGGCGATGACGCTGCGAAGTTGCATCGGAACGGCTCCGGCCCAAGGGGAACGGCAGTGTACACCGAGCCTCGCCGCTGGCGCGCTCCGGGACGGATTGTCGCAACCGGAACGCCTGCAGGCTGGAAAGCGGGCCCGCCGGCAGACTAAGCTGAGCCCATGAACGAAGCGGATTATCTGCGCCTGCTCACCCGTCAGGCCGAACAAGCCAACGACTTCCTCTCCAACGCACGTAAATGGGACCGCGAGCGCTGGGTCTGCCAGCGCTTCCTCGAAGCCCTCAACGTGCCCTATCGCCAGGAGGATTTCGCCGCCCCCGGGGAACAGCCGCCGGACGTCCTGTTCAAGGGTGCCGGCTTCGAGGTGTTCTTCGTCCTCGATGAAGGTCGCCGGCTGAACGAGGAGTGGCGCGAGGAACTGACCCGTCGCCGCCAGGCCGTCAGCCTGCGCCAACTGATCCGCCGCGAAGAGCGGCCACAACGGATCGCCGCCGCCGAGCTGCAGGCACGGCTGGCGCCAACCCTGCGCAAGAAGGCGCACAACTATAGCGAGCGCGGCATCGACCACGGCGAACTGGACCTGCTGGCCTTCGTCAACCTGAAGCGCGCGGTGCCCGATTTCAATACGCCCTTCCCGCCGCCCACCGAATACCTGCGCCAAGGCTGGCGCTCGCTGTCGATGGTCGGTCCGACCTTTGCCCGGGTGCTCTTCGCTCACTCCGGCGCCCCCGAGTTCCTGCGCGCCAACCTCGGCCGCAGCATCCTGTTCGACGCCGGGGTAGGCCTGTGAGCGAAGGGCGGGTGAAGTGGATCGGCGTGCGCTCCGGCAGCCGCGCGCCGATCCAGGAACTGGAGGCGGTGGAGGCACGGCGCGGCCTGGGACTGACGGGCGACCACCCGCACCCGCCGCGCCAGGTCACCCTGGTGCAGTGGGAACACATCGAGGCCCTCGGTACCCTGCTGGGCAGGCCGCTGTTGCCCAACGAGATGCGCCGCAACATCGCCGTCGCCGGCATCAACCTGCTCAGCCTGAAGGACCGTCGCTTCCGCCTCGGCGGCGCGCTGCTGGAAACCATTGGCTGGTACCAACCCTGCGGACGCCTGGAAAAGCACATCGACCACCGCACGCTGAAAAGCGTGCGCGAACAGGGCGGCATCACCGCGCGGGTGATCGGCAGCGGAGTGATCCGCCTCGACGATCCGCTGGTGATCGAGCCCCCTGTCTGTCTAGAATGACCGACATCGAAAACGGAGGCCTGCCATGTCCAGCCGACTGAGCCCCGAAGACCAGCAGAAGGTCGAGCAGTACCTCGCCTCGCCGCTGCACCAGGTCGAGCGTGCGCCGTTCCGCCCGTGGTTCCTGATGTTCGTCCTGCTCGCCGTGGTCATCGGCCTGGGCCTGCTCAGCCGCCTCCTCAGCTACCTGGCCTGAGTCGTCCGGTCGAGCCACGCTCCCGACGACCGCCTCACGGAATTCCCACTATGAGATATCCACATGTCCCATCGCATCGTGATCGTCGGCGGCGGCGCCGGCGGGCTGGAGCTCGCCACCCGTCTCGGCCGCACCCTGGGTAAACGCGGCAAGGCCCAGGTCACCCTGGTCGACGCCAACCTCACCCACATCTGGAAACCCCTGCTGCACGAAGTCGCTGCCGGCTCGCTCAACTCCTCCGAGGACGAGCTGAACTACGTCGCCCAGGCGAAATGGAACCACTTCGAATTCCAGCTCGGCCGCATGCAGGGCCTGGATCGCGCCGGCAAGCGGGTCCGCCTGGCCGCACTGGTGGACGAGAATGGCGTTGAGCTGGTTCCCGAGCGCGACATCGCCTACGACACCCTGGTGATCGCCGTCGGCAGCACCACCAACGACTTCGGCACCGAGGGCGCTGCGGAACACTGCATTTTCCTCGATACCCGCGCCCAGGCCGAACGCTTCCACCGCCAGCTGCTCGGCCAGTACCTGCGTGCGCATACCGGGCACGACGCGAACAACAACGCAGTGAGTATCGCCATCATCGGCGCCGGCGCCACCGGCGTCGAACTGGCTGCGGAACTGCACCACGCCGCGCAGATGCTGGCCGCCTACGGGCTCGACCGGATCCGCCCGGAAGACCTGCACATCAGCCTGGTCGAAGCCGGCCCACGGGTGCTGCCGGCGCTGCCCGAACGTATCAGCCAGCCGGTGCACCAGACCCTGAGCAAGCTCGGCGTACGGGTGATGACCGGCTCGGCGGTGAGCAAGGTAGATGCGGACGGCCTCTGGACCGGCGACGGCGAGTTCGTCCCGGCGACGCTCAAGGTCTGGGCGGCGGGCATCCGGGCTCCGGCCTTCCTCAAGGAACTCGACGGCCTGGAAAGCAACCGTATCAACCAACTGGTGGTCCGCCCGACCCTGCAGACCACCCGCGACGATGACATCTTCGCCTTCGGCGACTGCGCCGCCTGTCCCCAGCCGGCGCAACCGGGAGAGCAACCGCGCAACGTGCCGCCACGCGCCCAGGCCGCGCACCAGCAGGCCTCGCTGCTGGTGAAATCGCTGCGTGCCCGTCTCGAAGGCAAGCCGCTGGGCGAATATCACTACCGCGACTACGGTTCGTTGATCTCGCTGTCGCGCTTCAGCGCAGTCGGCAATCTGATGGGCAATCTGATGGGTAGCGTCATGCTCGAAGGCTGGCTAGCGCGGATGTTCTACGTATCGCTATACCGCATGCACCAGATGGCGTTGTACGGTCCGCTGCGCACCGCGATGCTGATGCTCAGCGGCCGCCTGCGCAGCACCGAGCCACGCCTCAAGCTGCACTGAGCCATTGCGCCCCGTTTGCCGTCGGCGCGGGACGTTCCTTCAACAGCGAAGCTGGCGCAACTGCGCCAGCCGACTGGCGGTACGCTGCATGTCCGCAGGCAGGTCGCTGCCCTCGACCAGGTCCGGCAGCGCCTTTTCGGCACTCAGGAAAAAACGCCGGTCATTGTCGTAAAGGACGTCGACGAGATTGATGAAGCGCTGCTGGGCGGCGACCGAACAGCGCGCCATCGGCGGTACGCCGTCCAGCACCCAGGTAGAGAAGCGTTCGCCGAGGGCAAGGTAGTCCATCACCGCGGTTGGCGCCTCGCAAAGGTCGGCGAAGGCGAACCACACCAGGTCGCCGCACACCGCGCGCGCCTGCAACGTCCTCGCGCCGCTTTGCAGGATCACGCGTTGCGAGCGCTCGGGCGCGGACAAGCCCAGCTCGTCCAGGCAAGCGCATGAGGCTGGCCAGCAATACCCGCCGCTGGCATAACCGGAAGCGATCTCCTGCCGCGGCGAAATCGTCCGGTAGTCCCGGGCGCCGGCTACTTCCAGCACTTCCATGCGCGTCTCGATCAACCGGATCGCCGGCAGGAAGCGTTCGTGGTAGAGCGGATTGGGCAGCAGTTGCCGCGGCGCGTAGTTGGAGGTGCAGACCAGGGTGATCTTCCTGCGGAACAGCTCCCTGAACAGGCGTGTTATCAGCATCGCGTCGCCGATGTCGTGGACATGGAATTCGTCGAAGCAAAGCAGCCGGCAATCTCCTAGCAGTTCGTCGAGCGCACCGCCCAGGGCATCGGGCCGCCCCTGGCGGCGGAACATGCCGTCATGAAGCTGGCGAAAGAACGCATGGAAATGCGTCCGGCGCAGGCCCTGCAAATCAGCGCTGCGAAAGAAGCCATCCATCAGCCAGCTCTTGCCGCGCCCGACCGGACCCCACAGGTAGAGGCTGCGCGGCGCTTGCCGGAATAGCGACGGGCCTCGACGCAAGCGCTCCGCCAATCGATCGAGATGAAGAATGGCATTGCCCTGAGCTGCGTCCAGCACATAGCCGCGCCGTTGCGCCTCTTGGTGGAAATAGCGGGCTACGGGCGTTGTGGGCTTGGTGCCGGTCATGGGTGAACGCCGCGAAAAAGAACCGAAAGACACACGCCGTTGATGCTCAGCCTGAGAGGGACCGTAAACCGAGACGGAATTCTAGCGCTGCGTCCTGCCTATGCTCCAGCCGCCAGACCGAACGGCGGGCGATAGTCGGACAGGCCCTTTGATCATGACCGCCACGGTCGCGATACGGAATCGCGCTCAGCCGCTACTTCCGCCCCACTGTTTCCGCCGCTTCCGCAGCCGAGCCCATTATCACCGGAGTTTTTTCCTACAGCAGTCCTCCCAGTCCCCTACGAAAACCAAGAAGTTCTACCGGCCAACGCCAGAAAACTACGATTGTCGCCGTTTCAGCCTCGCCCCAGGCTATCGCCCACTCGATTCTCCGCCTTGAAACCGATCGTTCTGCGACATGCCTGCGGATATCGGTTTCTTTTCCCTGCAAGAACCGCGCTCCGGGCCGATTGACCATGCATCCAGCTTTTCCGCGTAACCAGGCTAGCCTTTCTTTCCCGCCGCCCTCCCCAAAGCCTTCCAGCAGTTCCACTTCGATCGTTCAATCCCTCAGGGCCGGACCGCTGCTCCGTACGGGCCTCATGGGAATGGCCATGCTGTCGTCCTGCCTTGCCAGTGCCGCCCCGGATGCGGGGCAGGCGCTGCGTGACGTGGAAAGCCGACGCCTGAACCTGCCCGCGCCGGTGGAACTGGACGCCGAGCGCCCCAGCCCCGAGGACGGCGTATCACGGGCTGCCGAAGAGGGCGGCCCGACGGTGCTGGTCAAGCGCTTCCAACTCAGCGGCAACAGGCAGCTCGACGATCGACGCCTGCTGGCGCTCCTGCACGACCTGCCGGGCCAGGAACTCAATCTGAGCCAATTGCACGCCGCCGCCGCCCGCATCGGCGATTTCTATCGGGAAAAGGGATATGTGCTGGCGCGCGCCTTCCTCCCGGCACAGGAAATCCAGGATGGAACGGTACGCATCGAAGTGCTCGAGGGACGCTACGGCAGGATCGAACTGCACAACACGTCCCGAACGCTGGACCGCGTTCTACTCCGCCCCTTGAGCGCACTCGAACGAGATACCGCGGTCCAGGGCTCCGAGCTGGAGCGTGCGCTTCTGCTCCTGAGCGACATTCCCGGCCTCCAGGCCAAAGGCACCCTGCTGCCGGGCCAGGCGCAGGGAACCACGGACTTGCGCGTCGAGGCCCGCCCCGGCCCGCTGGTCGGCGGCAGGCTGGAGGCAGACAACTATGGCGGCCGCTACATGGGGGAATATCGCCTGGGAACCACCCTCGACTTCAACAGCCCGCTGCGACTGGGCGACCAGGCGAGACTGAGCCTGCTGGGCAGCGATCGGCACCAACGCTACTACCGTGCAGCCTATCAACTGCCCCTTGGTTCCCGAGGCACGCGCATCGGACTGGCCCACGCCGAGACGACCTATCGACTGGTACGCGATTTCTCGCGCCTGGACGCCCATGGCCGGGCCATTACCGACAGCCTGTTCGTCAGCCAGCCCCTGCTGCGTAGCCGCAGCTTAAGCCTGTCCACCCAGTTGCAATATGAAAACAAGCGACTTCGCGATGACCAGGAGCGTACCGGGAGGCATAGCCGCAAGGAGATCCGCCTGTGGACCGCCAGCATCAGCGGAAACGCCCAGGACCGCTTGTTCGGCGGTGGACAGAGCGGCTTCTCGCTGGCCTATGCCCACGGCCAGCTCGCCATCGACTCCGCCGAAGAGCGGCTGCTGGACCGCTACACCATCGGTACCGCCGGCAGCTTCGACAAGATCATGCTCAACGCCGTACGCCTGCAGCACCTGGGCGACCGCCTGCAGTTGTTCGCCCAACTCAACGCCCAGTGGAGCGGCGGCAACCTCGACAGCGCGGAACAGTTCGACATGGGCGGCCCCTACGGCGTTCGGGCGTTCCCCCTGGGCAGCTACAAGGGCTACGGCGACGAAGGCTGGCAAGCCAGTGCGGAGCTGCGCTACAGCCTGGCTCCGGGCTGGCAGCTGAGTTCGTTCATCGACCAGGGAGCGGTGAAATTCCTCAAGCACCCCAACACCAAGGAAGGCAATCGCAACCGCATGGCCGCCGTCGGCAGCGGCGCAACCTGGTACGGAACGGATCACCAGGTCAGCCTGACCGCCGCCTGGCCCCTGAGCCAGGAAAACAACATCGAGCCCGAGCGCACTCCCCGGCTGTGGCTGCAAGCGACCCGCTACTTCTGAGCAAGCTCCCGCCCGCCATGCCGGCGGGCCCCACTGAAAGGAAAAGCCATGAACAAGAGCTATACGCTGGTCTGGAACCAGGCCACAGGCTGTTGGAACGTCGCAAGCGAAGGTACCCGTCGGCGCAGCAAGAGCGGACGCGGCAAGGCGCTCGTAGTCGCCGGAGCGTCACTGCTCGGCCTGTTCTGCCAGGCCCCCGCCTTCGCCCTGCCCAGCGGCGCCACGGTCGTTTCAGGCGATGCCGGATTCCAGACATCCACCGATGGCCGGCATATGGTCATCGACCAGCAGAGCCACAAGCTGATCACTAATTGGAACGAGTTCAGCGTCCGTGCCGATGAGCGGGTCAGCTTCCACCAGCCGGGCCAGGACGCCGTCGCCCTGAACCGGGTGATCGGCCGCAACGGCAGCGATATCCAGGGGCGGATAGATGCCAACGGCAAGGTCTTCCTGGTCAATCCCAACGGTGTGGTCTTCGGCAAGTCCGCCCAGGTCAACGTAGGCGGCCTGGTGGCTTCCACCCTGGACCTGGCCGACAGGGACTTCCTCGCCGGCAACTACCAGTTCTCCGGCGACTCCGGCGCAACCGTAAGCAATGCCGGCAGCCTGAAAGCCAGCGAAGGCGGCAGCATCGCCCTGCTGGGCGCCCGGGTCAGCAACGACGGCGTGATCCAGGCGCAACTCGGCGCCGTGGCCCTGGGCGCAGGCCAGGGCATCAACCTCAATTTCGACGGCGACGGCCTGCTCAACCTGCAGGTGGACAAGGGCTCGGTCGACGCTCTTGCACACAACGGCGGCCTCATCCGCGCCGATGGCGGCCAGGTGCTGATGAGCGCCCGCAGCGCCGACAGCCTGCTCAAGACCGTCGTCAACAACCAGGGCACTCTCGAGGCCAGGACGCTACGCAGCGCGGAAGGACGCATCGTCCTCGACGGCGGCGAACAGGGTACCGTGCGGGTGGCCGGCAAGCAGGACGCCAGCGCCATCGGCGGAGGCAATGGCGGCCTGGTGCTGAACCAGGGCGCGAACGTCGAGATACAGCGAACCGCGCAGGTGGACACCCATGCCGACCAGGGCGCAACCGGCACCTGGAGGATTCTCTCGCACGAGGTCAGCGTAGCCGCTGTCGGCCAGGCAAACGCTGCCGGTGATGGTTCCGGCCAGGTCCATGTAGCGCAGGGCCCAGCCGGGGCCAATGCGTCCGATAGCAACGGCGTGACCATCGTTCAGCAGCAGCCGGCCGTCGACCTCGCCGCCGGCGCCAACGGTACCTCCGCAGTGCAGAGCCAGAGCGGCGCCAACATCGGCTCGGGCGCAAGTGGCATCAGCGTCGTGCAAAGCCAGAACAGCCCCAATATCGGCTCGGGCGCCAATGGCATCAGCGTCGTGCAAAGCCAGAATGGCGCCAACATCGGCGCCGGCGCGAGTGGCATCAGCGTCGTGCAGAGCCAGAACAGCCCCAATATCGGCTCGGGCGTCAATGGCGTGACTGTCGTGCAGAGCCAGAACGGTGCCAATATCGGTTCGGGCGCAAGTGGCATCACCGTTGTGCAAAGCCAGAATGGCGCAAATATCGGTTCAGGCGCGAGTGGCATCAGCGTCGTGCAGAGCCAGAGCGGCCCCAGCATCGGCTCGGGCGTCAATGGCGTCACAATCGTGCAGAGCCAGAGCGGTGCCAACATCGGCCCCGGCGTCAGCGGAATCGATGTCGTCCAGACCCAGACTCTCCCCAACCTGAGCCCAGGCGCCAATGGCTCCAGCATCGTCCAGGTCCAGACGCTACCCGATATTGCCGCCGACGCCGGCAATGTGCATGTCGTCCAGGTCCAGACCGGCGGTAACAAGGTCTTCGGCAATTCCGCCACCAACGTCAGGTCACGTACCGTTCAGGCCCGGAGCAGCGAGAATGTCGGTTCCGGCCTGGCGAATCCAAGCAGCGCGGGAAAAGGTCCGACGCTGCATGCCGATACCCTGGCCCGCAACCTTTCCACAAGCAACGTCGAAGTGGTCGCCACCCGGGGCAACGCGCATGTCGGCGCGCCGCTGTCCTGGGACAGCGGCAACGGCCTGACGCTAACCGCCGAGCGCGGGGACCTCAGGATCAATGGCGCGCTGACGGCCCAGGGGGAAAACGCCAGCCTTACTCTCAATGCCGGGCAGCGCCCTCTCCGTATCGACGACAGCCTCTCTCTCACTGGCCAGGGAGCCCGGGTCGAATTCAATTCGGACAAGGGTTATGCCCTCGCCGAAGGCGCCCGGATCACCCTGTCCGGCAAGAACGCAGGATTCCGCGCCAATGGGCGGGACTACAGCGTGATCCAGGACCTGCAGCAGTTGCGCGGCATCGATAGGGACCTGGGCGGCAGCTATGTCCTCGGCAATCGAATCGCAGGAGGCAATTCCAGCTTCCTGTCGATAGGCAACGCCAGCGCCTTCGGCGGTACCTTCGACGGCCTGGGCAACACCATCGATAATCTTGCCGTGTACGGCACCGGTGCCTACTCCGGCCTGTTCAGCGTCAACCGGGGCACCCTCCGCAACCTGAACCTGGAACGCATTTCCGCCGATGGAGCACAGGCCACCCACTACAACGTCCAGGTCGGTAGCCTGGCCGCCGTCAACCTCGGTCGCATCGACAATGTGAACGCCAGCGACATCCGTATCGCCGCGGCCTCGAAGCTGAACAGCCTCGGCGGGCTGGTCGCACTGAACCTGGGTAGTATCGACAACGCCAGCGCCAGCGGCACGCTGGTCGGCAACCGCCACACCTATGCTCTGGGCGGACTCGCAGCCGAAAACATCAGCACAGCCAGGGGCGTGGCCAGCATCTCCAACAGCCGGGCCGATTTTGCCATCTCCGGCCAGTTGAAGGACCATGCCAGCCACTACGGCGCGGGGGGCCTGGTAGGCAGGAACCGCGGCGGCCTCATCCGCAGCAGCGGCAGCCAGGGAACGCTGTCGCTGAGCGGTCACGGGATGAACCTGGGAGGACTGGTCGGATACAGCTCCGCCGGCGGACTGGCGGACGTATCCGCCTTCGTCGACGTCTCAGGCAACGGACAGCACGGCCTGTACGGAGGGCTCATCGGCCTCAACGTAAACAGTGGTATCGCCCACGCCACGGCCAGCGGCAAGGTCCGGGGCACAGACGCGGAAGCACTGGGCGGGCTGATCGGCCGGAACCTGAACGCGGCCATCACCAACGCCAGCGCCCATGGCGACGTCGTCCTGCAAGCCGGTCGCTACTTGGGAGGCCTGATCGGCCACAACCAGGCAGGCAACCTGGCCGACGTCAGTGCCAGCGGCAACCTGAGTGGTGGGTCGCTGCTCCAGGCCGGCGGCCTGATCGGTCTCAACGCCAATGCCTCGCTGGTCAATGCCTCCGCCAAGGGCAACGTCGCTACCCGCGGAGCAGAAGCGGTTGGCGGTCTGCTCGGCGAAAACCTGTACGGCTCCATCATCAACGGTTCCGCCAGTGGCGAAGTCACCGACGGCAGCGGCAAAACCCTGGGTGGCCTGATAGGGTCCAACCTCGGCGGCAATCATTCCAACCTGAAGGCCTCCGGGTGGGTAAACGCAGGGGCGAACAGTGACGTGGGAGGGCTGATCGGCCACAACCGGGGCGGCAACCACAGCACCCTGGCCGCATCCGGCAATGTCACCGGGGGCAAGGGCAGTCGCGTCGGCGGACTCGTCGGCTACAACGATGCCGCCTCGCTGACGAACGTCTCGGCTTCGGGCAACGTCAGCGCCAACGGTTCCAGGGCCATCGGCGGGTTGCTCGGCAGCGATCTGCGAGGCTCGCTGATGCTCGCCAGCAGCTATGGGACGGTGATCGACATGACCGGCCACAACCTGGGAGGACTGCTCGGCCGCGGTGAAAATACCTCGATCCGCTCCGCCAACGCCACCGGCGCGGTCACCGGGGGCGGCGGCGCCAGTGTCGGCGGGCTGGTCGGCTCCCTGGAAGGCTGGCGGGCTCTCGTCCTGGGGGCCTCGGCCAGCGGCGATGCGAGGGCGGGATATGACAGCTATATCGGCGGGCTGGCAGGCTTCAGCACCGGCACCATCAGGGGCGCCTCCGCTTCCGGCAAGGTCGGAGGCTCGGGCCTGCTGGGCGGCCTGGTCGCCTGGAACCAGGGGAATGTCATGGGTTCTTCGGCCAGCGGCAGGCTGGAGCCGCAAATCCCCAACCAGATCCATGGCGGACTGATCGGCATCAATTTTGGCTGGCAGTCCTGGAACTCGGTATACGGGGCTGCGGCGACCGTTCCCATGATAGGTCGCCACTACAACCTGTGAATCGATCCTCCCGGTACCCGTACCGGGAGGCTTCCTGTTCGATGGAGCGGCCGGGCCTCAGGGCCCGCCGCCTCCAGACGCTCGATGGAATGCCATGCGGGAAGGCCAGGCGTCGGGAGAAACTGGGCTGGAAGAGCGGACCATCCTCCTTCCCACAGGCCAGCATTCGGAAAGTAATGGCACAGAAACGAAAAAGCCCACCTTTGCAGGTGGGCTTTTTCGTCTTGAATATGGTGGGTCGTGTAGGATTCGAACCTACGACCAATTGGTTAAAAGACAACTGGTCGTAGGTTTCTCTAGGAAGGGTTTCCACTCCCGTTACAACGAGTCTGTTTAGCAGCCTCTAATGACCCCACATTAGAGGCTGTAGACATGAATGCGAAAGCGACTTCGGTTGTATCCACCAAGGGTGGTGTAGGAAAATCCACCACCGCCGCCAACCTCGGTGCATTTTGCGCCGATGCAGGCATACGAACCCTCCTCATCGATCTGGACCCCGTCCAGCCCTCCCTATCCTCGTACTACGAGCTGCCGGAAGTTGCCCAGGGCGGCATTTACGACCTGCTCGCCGCCAACATAACGGACCCGGCGAGGATCATCTCCAGGACGATTATCCCCAATCTGGACGTCGTGATTTCCAACGACCAGAACAATCAGCTCAACAACCTACTGCTCCAGGCGCCCGATGGCCGGCTACGCCTGGCGAACCTGATGCCCGCTCTGAAAGAAGGCTACGACCTGGTGCTGATCGACACCCAGGGTGCGCGCTCAGCTTTGCTCGAAATGGTTGTGCTTGCATCGGACCTGGTTGTTTCCCCCCTCCAACCCAACATGCTTACCGCCCGTGAGTTCAACCGCGGCACCATGCAAATGCTCGACGGCCTACGCCCCTATGAGCGTCTCGGCATGCGGATCCCCAATGTTCAGATCGTCATCAACTGCCTGGACCAGACCAATGACTCCCGGGCAATTCACGAGAATGTGCGTGCCATCTTCGATGAGCATCAGGACATTTCTGTGCTCGAAACGACTGTCCCGGATGCCGTCGTGTTTCGCAACGCAGCATCGCGCGGGCTACCAGCGCACCGCCTCGAAACGCGGCAACCCTCCAATCGCACATCAGCGCCCGCGCTGGAAATCATTCGAAACCTGGCCATCGAGGTCTTTCCCGAGTGGACTGACCGCTTCCTGGCGCTGACGCCGGAGGCGGTTGCAGCACTGGTCAAGGGAGGGCGCTGACATGGCGAAGACTCCTATCACCCAAGCCCGCGACGTCGACGCGGAACTTGTGCTGGAACTGAACAAGTTCGGCAGCGCCGCCGACCTTCGGAGCCAGCAGGCCAAATTGACCGGCGCTACGCGAGAAATACGCAAGCTGACTGGTGGCGGTATCGACCTGTTCGGGAAGCTGGGTTGCTACTTGAGCTTCGAACAAAAGCAGCTCCTACAAGACGCAGCGCGCTTGCTCGACTCGGTGAACAAGCAGATCGAGCATGCGAAGGAAAAGCGTGATCGCTACGAGAAAAAAGCCAAGAAGCGGCGCGAGCTACGTGAGCGCCTGGCCAAGCAACTGGTCGCCTCGAACTACCCGCTTCCGGGAAATACGCTCGAAGATCGGCTGGAAATCCTGCAGATCGCGTTGATCTACAACCGGGCCAGGGTGTTCGATCACCTGTACTCCACGCACCAGCTCCACTCAAAACTCAAACGCTGGCTGGAGCGTCCAAAGCAGCTCATCGGATGGCGCAGTGAAGCCGAGTATTTCGCTAGTCAGGTGGGGAGCCTGCGATGTGACTTCATTAGCCATCTGACTAACGAAATCGCGTACGACGATGGCAGTGAAGTCGAGGAGCGCCTGCGCGTCATCAAGCAGAAGGTCGCTGACTGCACCGCACAGATCGCTCTGACCAGCGAGGAGCAGGAAACCCTTCGGCTCTGGACAGACGCTCTGCAATCGGCTCCGGAGGGCCTCATATGAACCTCCAGAACCGCAACAACCTCCTACTGAGCTTGATCGCCGAGACCCAGTTCGACGCCTACGTGCAAGGCTACATGGCCAAAGCAGGCGCTGCCGCCGGTGCTTCCGAGAATCTGCAAATCGAGGCTGAAGGTGCTGCGATGTTGCAGGGCCTGGTCGCTCCGGTTCGCGCTCAGCAGCGTGCCTGTGGACAGTCCCTGCAGAACGCACTGCTCCAAATCGCCCACGACCTACTGTTGCAGACGAAATCGCAACTGGCCATCGCGGCCAATGCCAGTTCGATCCAAGTGATCCAGCGGGACATGAACAGGGCGATCTGGAACATAGCTACTGCCATCGATCACCTGGCCGAGTTCGCCCAACCCTCGCAGGACACTGTGAGGGTCATCGAACGGCTGATGCTCTTCGTCGGCAGCTCATCAAGCACTGAAGGCCAGCAACTGGCCGCCGAGGCAAATGCGGTGCTCGGCATGAGCGTGGGAGGCCTGGCATGAAACCTATGATTCAGGCCCACCTGGTCGAGCGCGATCAGTTCGGCTTCTGGACCCATCCGAACTATCCGGACCTGGCCGACCTGCTCGTCGCCGGCTCCTCCCAAGCTAAGCCCAGCACCGACGACGGGCAGGGAGGCAGGCCATGAGTGACCCCAAGCTCAAGCCCTGCCCGCTCTGCGGCAGCACGAACATTCGAATGCTGGAACCCGAGCTGCTCGACACCGATGCCTGGAACTGTGCCATTGAATGCCTGGACTGCCAGGTTCACATCGGGCCGTCCTACTGCGAGCCAGACCCGGTAACAGCGAGGTATTCAGCACAGATCGACTGGAATAGACGCCCAAGCGCAAAAAACCACGCGGACGAGCGTGAGCAGTTCTTGATGGCCAACCTGCTCGCCGCCCTGGAGGTCGCACTGGGCGACGTAGCAGCCCTGGCTATTGTCGATCGGGTAAGACAGGCCACAGACCGAATTTACCCAACTTCGAACCTCTCCCCTGTTCCGCAGGCCTGGCTCGATGTACAGGCCGAGCGCCGGCGCCAGATCACCGTCGAAGGTTTCGATACCAGCAACGACGACGCTAGCGCTGGCCTGATCGCCCTGGCGGCCGGCTGCTACGCGCTCCATGCCGGCGGCATCGGCACCGACTGGCCGGGCGGCATTCGGAATGGCTCTGCACTGTTCTGGCCCTGGGACGAAGAGTGGTGGAAGCCTAAGTCGGCGCGCGAGAACCTGGTACGCGCCGGCGCCCTAGTGCTGGCCGAGATCGAGCGCCTGGACCGCTCCGCCACCGAGCAGGGCTCAACCTGCTGCAAGGGGGGCGCGTAATGGACAAGCAAAAAGTCCTCGCCAAGGTCGAGAAGCTGATGGCCCTGGCGAATGCCAAGGGGGCCACGCCGAACGAGGCGGAAACCGCATTGCGCCAGGCCGCGATCCTGAAGCGGCAGTTCGACCTCAGCGATGCGGAGATCTCGGCCCACACGGTGGAAACCGCGTGCGTTCCCACTCGAACCAGGCGCTCTCCTGCCCCATGGCTGCATGAACTGGCCGGGATCTGCGCCAGTTCCTTCGGCTGCGACTACCTGGCGGCATACGCGATGCCAGCGGGCTGGACGTTCAAGTTCATGGGCCGAGGGATCGGCCCTGAGCTGGCCGCTCACGCCTACTCTACGCTCCACCACCAACTGGTGGCAGCGCGCTCGGCTCATGTCGCCCAACAGAAGCGCTGCAAGCTGTCGACCAAGCGTCGTCGCAGCAAGCTCTTCGTCGAAGGCTGGCTTCTCGCAGTGCGTTCGCTGGTACGTGAATTTGCTGGCAGGCCGGACGAGTCGACTCAAGCAGCCATCAAGGCCTACCTCGAACTACACCATCCGGCGTTGAAGTACCTGGAGCCGGCGGCGCTTACGAAGGCCCTTGCCTATGACCAGGCCTCGCTGCAAGCAGGCTGGGAGCACGGCAAAAACACTCGCCTGCACCGCGGTGTCAGCCGGCGAGTTCAGGGCGCGCTCGAGCAGGGAGGTTCCCAATGACTCGCTCTGCTCTCTCGACCATCGCCTACGAGGCCCTGGTGCGTGCCCGCCGCAAATTCAGCAACCGAGAGGAGCGCTGCATCCGCGAAACCTGGACCGCCGAACAGGAACTGGTGCTGCTGCGCCTGTATCCGGATATGCCGAACGAGGTCCTGGCAGCCAGGTTGAACAAAACGCTCCAGCAGATCTGCTCCAGAGCGTATCGGCTCGGGCTGAAAAAAAGCCCTGAGTTCTCCAAGAAGATCCGGCAGGACTGGGGCAGCGCAACTCGGTTCAAGAAGGGAAACACCCCATGGAACTGCGGCATGAAGGGGCTGCCCGCGCGAGGACGCGCACCAGAAACGCAGTTCAAGAAGGGGCAAAAGCCCCACACATGGCTCCCAGTCGGCAGCACGCGGGTCAGCGCTGATGGCTACCTGCAACGAAAGATCTCGGATACCGGCTATCCCCCCCGGGACTGGAAGGGCATCCACATCCTGCTCTGGGAAGAACACTTCGGCCCCATCCCAACCGGCCATTGCGTCTGCTTCAAGGACAACAACAAGCAGAACGTCGTCATCGACAACCTGGAGCTCATCACCCGGGCCGAACGCATGCGCCGCAACTCCATCCATCGCTATCCACCTGAGCTGAAGAGCGCAATCCGCGTCATCAGCAAGCTCAAACGCACCATTCAGGAGGTCGAGCATGAAGAACAAGATTGAGGATCTGCGGAATCACCTCTTTGCCACCATCGAAGGGTTGCTTGACGAAGACAAGCCCCTGGATATCGAGCGCGCGAAAGCGGTGGCTCATGTCGGTTCGGTGATCATCGAGTCCGCCAAGGTGGAAGTGAAAGCGCTGGAGATCATCGGCTCCCCGGGCGGCAGAGGAAGCACGTTTCTGCAGATCAGCCGGGAGGACTCGAAGTGAGTGTTCTGGAACTTACGCCGCCGCACTCCGTCGAGGCGGAGCAAGGGGTACTCGGCGGCCTGATGCTGGACAACGCGGCATGGGACATTGTCGGCGATCAGTTGCAGAAGGAGGACTTCTTCCGGCATGAGCATCGGCTGATCTTCACCGCCATCAGCGAGTTGGCCGCGAAGGATGCTCCGTTTGATGTCGTGACTGTGTCGGAAGCGATCGAAGACCTTCCAGAAGCTGGCGGGCTGGCCTACCTCGGCCAGCTCGCCGACAACACGCCCTCCGTGGCCAATATCGAGGCTTACGCGCAGATCGTTCGCGATCGGGCACACCTGCGGCAGCTGATGTCTCTCGGGCACCACTGCACCAGGACCGCCTCGAACCACCAGGCAAATCCCTCTGAGGTTCAGGAGGAGATTGAGCAGAAGCTGTTCGCCCTTGGCCAGGACCACCACAACGCCGATTTCGTCGATATCAACAAGAGTCTCACGAAGATCGTCGACACCATCGATTACCGCTTCAACAACAACGTGACGGTAACGGGGGTCCCGACTGGCCTGAAGGATCTCGACGCACTCACCGGCGGACTACAGAAGTCGGATCTCATCATCGTCGGTGCCCGCCCCGCGATGGGCAAAACGTCGTTTGCCCTCAACCTGGTCGACACCGCGCTCCAGAGCGACCAACAGAAGTCTGTTCAGGTGTACAGCATGGAGATGCCGGCAGAGCAGTTGCTGTTCAGGCTTGCCGCCCTGTTCGGCCACCTGGACCTGGGCAAGCTGATGAAGGGCCAACTGCAAGAAGAGGATTGGCCCAGACTGTCTGGCGCGATCCAGCGCATAAACGACTATGGCAGCCGGCTGGTCATCAACGATCAGGGCAACCTCACGCCGACAGAGCTGCGCGCCAAGGTTCGCCGGGCGGCCAGGAAGTACGGACACCCCGCGCTGATATTGGTCGACTACCTGCAACTGATGAGTTGCCCAGGCCTGGAGAATCGAGCCACCGAGATCTCGGAAATCTCCCGCTCGCTGAAAGCGCTGGCCAAGGAGATGGACTGTCCCGTCGTAGCTCTATCCCAGCTAAATCGCGGCCTAGAGAACCGGACGAACAAGCGACCGAACTGCGCGGACCTACGAGAGAGCGGCGCAATCGAGCAGGACGCGGACGTGATCATGTTCGTGTACCGCGACGAGGTCTACCACCCCAACACCGAGGCCAAGGGCATCGCCGAAATCATCATCGGCAAGTATCGCAACGGTCCGATCGGCACCGTCCACACCGCCTTCATCGCCAACCAGACCCGCTTTGCCGACCTGGCGCCGGGGACCTGGCAAGGAGCCCATGCATGAACACTTCCCAGCCCCTGGTCACCCACCAGTGCATGAATTGTGACCAGCACCACCCACACCATTTGGTGCGCCAGGTTCTCCCCGCCGAGAACACCCCAGAAGGAGAAGCCGAGGTGTTGGTCTGCCCCTGCTGCGGAAGCTACGACGTCCATCAGTTGGAGGCTGTCTTTGATGAACACTGAAGCCCGCTTTCCGAGTATCCACGCCTCGGCCGCGTTCACCGACTCGGCAGTGGTTCATGCCAATCACGTTGGGGTCAACCCCATCGAGCTGGACGCCCTCAGCCAAGTGATCTCGCGCCTTTCGCGGGACGAGAGCACGGTCGCACCCAGTTCGATGGAGCGAGAGCTTCGTGAGCTGGAGGAACTGGGGTACATCGAAATCTCGACCACCCAGGCCGGGACTCTGGTGGTCACTACGCGCGCTCCGGGGCAATTGCTTTCGGCTTACTTCTGGTCGGTATGGATCCCGCGACACCTGTTCAGCTGCTCGCTGAAAGTGAGCCTGGTGCCGCACCTCTGCTGCGGCACTCAGGACTCCCAGCACCTCACCGCCGTGTTCCGCATTGCAGGCAGCAAGGACGCCGCGCGCGAGTTCCTGCATCAGTTGGCCAACAACTATCCCGGGCATGAGCCGGAGTTGCCCGAACTGGTGGCCGTTCAGGTCGGTGATGCACTCAGCAAGGAGGCCGAGTCATGAAGGCGTCCCAGACCTATCAGTGCATCGTCAAGTTCGATGGCGCCGGTTTCTGGACCAATACCATTCAGAAGCAGCGTGCGACCTGCACCTGGAGCGACAAGGTGGCAGCCTCCCGCCTTGCCGAACGACTGTTTGGCGAGGACAACGCATACATCACCCGTATGCCGGTACAGGCAGGCGACCACGAAAAGCGCATCGAGAGCCGCTGGGCGCTGTCCTGTAGAAATCCCAAGGAGGTAGCGCGCGATGCCTGACGTCACAGCCTACCGGCCGCTCGAGCACTTCCAGAAAGTCGAGCTGATGCTTGAGCTCAAGTTGCGTGAAGGTCCTTCGTGGATCTGTCTGAACTGCGGCTATCACCTGGATGGCAGCGGCGCACAGCCCTGCCCTGACTGCGGAAAGTCGCGCTACTGGACCAGCGGTTGGAGTGTAGGTCGTGGCCATCGCTTCTCGGCAGCAAGGGAAGAGTGGGAAAACCGCCTCAGGACACGGTCGCGGTCACCTGTCGCGTCAACGGCACCAGTAGCAACTGACGACGTATGCACTCAACTGCGCACAGAGGTCCGCATGCTGCGTTCCGCGCATGACGACCTGGCCTGCAGCCGGCAGAGCGATCGTCGCAGCCTTCAGGCGCTGGTGAAACGTCTCCTGGATGCCGCCGCCACCGATAGCCTTCCCCGCTCCCTTGCAGAGATGGAGACCTGGCTGCAGCTCAACAGCGAGGAGACCACGAATGCGTAGTTTCCTTCGCGGCGCCCGGGAAAGCGTTCGCCGGCTGGTGGCCTTCGCTCAAGCAGAAGGCTGGAGCGTCGACCGCTCCGCAGGCGGCCACTTGAAGCTCAGCAAGATCGGCTGCGCCTCGATCTTCATTTCTTCCACGCCAAGCGACGCACGCGGCGAGCTCAATGCCCGCGCCCTGCTCCGTCGAGCCGACAGGCAGCGTTCCCTGAACCAGGAGTCTTTCTGATGCCTATCAAACACGCCATCGTCCACCTGATCGAGAAGAAGCCCGACGGCACCCCGGCCGTGCTCCACGCGCGCGACGCCGAGCTGGGCGACTCCCAGGCCATCGAGAACCTGCTGGCCGACCTCAACGAAAGCTACAACGCCAAGAACAAGGCCTGGGGCTTCTTCCAGGGCGAGTCCGGGGCCTACCCGTTCAGCGGCTGGCTCGGCGAGTACCTGGAGGGCGACCGCGACTTCGTCGGCTTCAGCCGCGAAGCGGTCGAGCACCTGCAAAAGCTGATGGAGGAGTCCAATCTCTCCACCGGCGGCCACGTCCTGTTCGCCCACTACCAGCAAGGCATGACCGACTACCTGGCGATCGCCCTGCTGCACCACAGCGAAGGCGTGGCGGTGAACGAGTCGCTGGAGGTCACCCCGTCGCGCCACCTGGACCTCGGCCAGTTGCACCTGGCCGCGCGGATCAACATTTCCGAATGGCGCAACAACAAGCAGTCGAAGCAGTACATCTCGTTCATCAAGGGCAAGGGCGGGAGGAAGGTCTCCGACTATTTCCGCGACTTCATCGGCTGCCAGGAAGGGGTGGATTCGCCGAGCGAGACGCGCACCCTGCTGAAAGCCTTCAGCGATTTCGTGGAAAGCGAGGACATGGCCGAGGAACAGGCCCGCGAGAAGACCGAGACGCTGGTCGACTACGCCACCTCGCAGGCGCGCATCGGCGAGCCGATGACCCTCGACGCGCTTTCGGAACTGATGGACGACCAGCAACCGCGGGCGTTCTACGACTACATCCGTAACAAGGACTACGGCCTGTCGCCGGAAATCCCGGCGGACAAGCGCACCCTCAACCAGTTCCGCCGCTTCACCGGCCGCGCCGAAGGCCTGTCGATCAGCTTCGAGGCGCACCTGCTGGGCTCCAGGATCGAGTACGACGAGGAGCGCGACACGCTGCAGATCAGCAGCCTCCCCACTCAACTCCGCGACCAGCTCAAGCGGCGCAAGGCCCAAATTGGAGAATGACCATGGCCCGAGAAACCGAAGATAAGTTCGTTGTCCGTATGCCCTTGGGCTTGCGCGATCAGCTAAAGCAAAAAGCCGCGGATAACCACCGTTCGGCCAACAGCGAGATCGTCTACCGACTGGAGCGCAGCAACGCGCTCGAAGAAGAACTCGCGCGAGCAAACCGAATGGTCGACGAACTCTTCGCCAAGAACCAGCGCCTGCAGGCTGAGCTGGCGGCGGCGAACACGCCTCAGGTGGCGGAGGCATGAGTATGGCCAAGATCAACCCGCAAGATCTGAAAGACCGGCTACTTGCCCCTGGTTTTACCGCACCGCCCAAGGTTCTGGAGCAGTTGTCGGACCCGATCAGCGACACGCCCATGAGGCTGACACTCCACGACGTCCTCCCCTGGCACGATAACCCCCGGACCACTCGAAACCCGAAATACGATGAGCTGAAAGAATCGATCCGACATCGAGGCCTCGATACGCCGCCACCAGTGACTCGACGCCCTGGAGAGGACAAATACCGCATTCGCAACGGCGGAAACACTCGCCTGGAAATTCTCAACGACCTCTACAAAGAGACCGGAGACGAGCGCTATTTCAGCTTCGACTGCCTGTTCAAGCCCTGGGACAAGCAGCGCGGCGAAATCATCGCGCTGACCGGTCATTTGGCCGAGAACGATCTGAAGGGCGACCTCAAGTTCATCGAGCGCGCGGTTGGGGTGCAGAAGGCGAAATTTCTTTACGAACAAGAGAACGGCGGTGAAAGCATTTCCCAGCGCGAGTTGGCACGTCGGCTAAAAGCGGACGGCTACCCTGTATCTCAATCCCATATCAGTAAGATGTTAGACACTATTGAGGTATTGGCGCCGGCGATTCCTGTGATGCTGTATTCAGGGCTCGGTAAACCGCAAATCGAGAAACTCCTGTCACTCAGAAAGTCGGCATCCTCCTGCTGGGCACGTCTATACGCTGGTGAAGGGGTTGACTTCGAAATGCTGTTCCAGGACACCCTGGCAATCTTCGACAGTAGCCCTGACGAATTCATTTTCGAGCGTTTCCAGGACGAACTCATCGACCAAATGAAGCGCCCCCTGGGCCTGCGTTATGACCAAATCCTGCTCGAGATTACCAACGGGCAGCAGGAGCAACGCCGCGGCACTCTGGTCGACCTGCCCACACCTGCCGCACCACCTCAACTCCCACCAATTGGGCAGGAAAACCCTGCTGCGTCGTCTACTGGACAAGCACAAACACAGAGCCCCGCCGCAGATCCCCAAACGTCCAGGACAAGGAGCAACCCGGGTAATCCCCTCCCCCCGCCGGCTCCGCCACCACCTGTCCAACAAAAGCAATTGCCCGATGAGGAGCGTGCGGCGGTCTTGGCAGGCCATATCGTGAGCCCGGTATCGACTAAGATCCAGCAGACTCGCCAACGGCTGGCCGGCCTCGAGGGGGAACATCTACCTGTCTTCGATGAAACAGCTCTGCAGGCAATCCCAGTGCAAGTCGGTGGCCTGCACCCGATCACCGATCTCTGGTACATCGAGCGGTCGATCGATACCCCCGAGATCCTGCGACAGCACATCGCTGATCTGGCTGAAGAGATCGCTCTGCATGTCGGCGCCCCAGGCGAGATCGTCAGGATTCAGGGCGGTGTGGGTTACACGTATCGCGAGCCCAATGAAGACCATGAGATTACTGATTCAGCGCTGCACCTCATGACGCTGCTTCAAGCGGTCAGCGGGCAGGTCCAAGTCGTTCTGAACACTCACGATCAACAGACCTGCCGCGATGCACTGGGTGAATTCCAGTTCTCAGCTGGCCTCGCTCAGTTGCTGCTGGGCCAACCCACCACAAGTGACAAGCCATCCTGCCAGGCAGGCCGTCTCAATGACGAAGCCCTGGTGAAACTGTTCCGGATCATTCGTCTTGCCCGACGCCTGGTTGACCTTGAGCTGCCGCCGGCCGCCTCCGAGCAAGCAGCTACTGACCAGTGATTTCGCACGATTTGGGGAGGGATCGACATGTCGAAGTCGACGATCAATGAAGCGGTCCTGACGCAGGTGCTCAACCACCTGCGCAACGGCCAGCTCAGGCGTTGTGCCGAGATGGGGCTGCGGCCGGAGATTCTGGCTCAGCTCCAACAGCCTGCCGTCATGAGCATCCTGACCAATACCCCGGTTTCCTGGGTAGATGTCAGAGTGAACATCGACGTCATGGAGAAAATCCTGGCCACAGCCGAGCGCAGCGCGCAGGAAGACCTGCAGATCGAACGCGCACTGAAGCTGGGAGCCACCACAACGATGATCCAGAGCTTTTTCGGTCTGTCGCCGGAGGACACCGCCACCAAGCGCTTGATGCTGGAGATCCACCCGCGCCGCGGTCGCTGGCGGCAGCTCGATGAACAGATCGAGCGCCAGATATGGTTCCGCTGGGAGCACCTGATGCAGGAAAATCAGGTCCGCCTTGAAGACAGCATGGAGTTGCTGGACATCGCGATGATCCTCACAGAGGAAATCAACGCCGGAATCGAACAAGACAGTCCAGAATTCATCAGCCTCGCCATTGTTTGGTCTCTCATCCAGAGCTGGTTGAAAGACGGGCTCTATCCGTCTGGCAAATCGAGCCAGAGCCAGGCGGGCCTGCAAAAGTCCCAATCCACTCTTTACCTCGCTAGCGTCAGCTCACACCTGCCCCACTCTGCCCCATCCGCAACAACGCAGGTGAACGCTGAGACAGAACGTCAACAACTACTGAACCTGGTTCAGTCGGAAGGCGACACAGCACCATGAGGCTGTCGCGCTTTCCCATTTCGACACTGCTGGACTCGGCCTCGGGGCATCTCGAGGCCCATTTGTATAAGAAGCGGCTTGCTGCCGAAAGCGGCGAACCGCTGGCTCAACAATATTCCGGCATCATTTTCAGCGGCAATCCTCATGAAACCGTTCCACGGCGCCTCCTCCTGGATAAGCGTCTTACTCCGCTGGAGCGGAACTGCTGGCAAGTTTTCCGCTTGCTCATCAACGACGACGGACTGACCGCGTTCCCGACATACGAGCAACTGCGCCCCTATCTCGGTATGCAGCCGGGCAAGATCGCCTCGCGCGAAACCATCGCCAAGGCACTCACGGTCCTTCGTCTGACCCGCTGGCTCAGCCTCGGCCGACGCCTGCGCAACGACCTCAACGGACAGGTCCAGGGCAACGTTTACATCCTTCACGACGAGCCTGTCTCTCCAGCCGAAGCCTTGGAGCTGGACACCGACTACATGCAGTTGCTGAGCCAATCCACCGGTCACGGCAACCGAGCCATACGCGAAATCGGGCAGATCATCTGGCGGGAGTTCAGGGATGATCCGGACGTGGGTCGCCGCCTCCCTACCCATCTGGAGAAGCTCGAGGGACGCTTGAACCACCAGCAATGGGCTATCGATAGTCAGCTCGAAGCGGATCCAGCGGCAGAGTTCGGCATCCGAACTCTGTCGGATTTACCTCATTCCACCCCGAGTTCGGATGCCGAACTCAGTGAAATCAGCGGCAAGCAATGCGCTCTACCGCTGAGTTCGGATACCGAACCCCGACAGAATCCGCCGAGTACGCCCTTGGTTCGGATGCCGAACTCATATAGTACGTATACATACAAACAAGATTCTGTATGTAAAAAGCCAGTACAACCGCGAGCACGCGAGGAAGCCCATCCGAACTGGCAGGATCTCCTGCACGCACTGGAGGCCGAGCAACGGATCCAGGCAGTAAGCGCGCTCAGACGGGTGTCCGAGGATCTTCGGCTACCCATCATCGAGCAGTGGCAGCACCGTTGTGCCGGCGGAACAGTCAGCAATCCGTTCGGCTACCTCATGACGCTCATCCAGCGTGCAGTCCAGGGCAAGTTCAACGCTTCTTGGGCTCCGGAAGAACCGGCTGAGCGAACCATCCCCGCAACGGAACGCCCCATTCGTGCTCCGGCACCATCAAGCCCCATAGCGCCTACACAGCCTCAGGTCCAGCCCCGGGGGGATACCCGGACAGGGAGCGAGGTCCTCAGCCGGCTCAAGGACCTCATTCGGCCCAGGCACGGATCGAGCGTGCCATCCGAGCGGGGTGATGATTCATGAGAAAGTCTCGGTCGGGCGTCGTGTTTTTTGGTGATGCGGCCCGCATCACTCTCCCAGGTCCTGACCTCCGCGCCGCCGGCGAGCTGGGTGATTCCACTGGAATCACTCCACCAGGAGCCGACCTCCGCGCCGCCGGCGAGCTGGGTGATTCCACTGGAATCACTCTGCCAGGGATCCACTTCGGTATCGGCGGCAAGATGGGTGTTTCGGGCCGAAACACTTCGCCAAAGCGAGGCATCACCACTCACGAGGAACTCAAACAATGTTCTTGAGCATGGCCCCTTTCTTTTTGGTCGTTCTCGTTCTTTCTGCACTTTTTACAGATGCGTGGAACGACCGAGAACTCAGGCTGTTGTTAATGCTGATCGTGTTCGGGTATTCAGTAACCGTGTTGACCATTACGGTTGAGATGTATCGCTTTGAAATGGCGGAAAAAGCGATGTGGGGAGCTTTATGCAACAAAGCCAACTACATGAACTGCCAACCAGATTACCAACGGTAGAGATACCCAAGTCGGCGCCAACGGCAAGATGAGTGTTTCCACTGGAACCACTCCACCAGGAACTGACTTCGGCGCCGACGGCGAGTTGGGTGGTTCCACTGGAACCACTCCATTAGGAACTGACTTCGACGCCGGCGGCGAACTGGGTGCCTTGCTCCGAGTCGCCATGGGAAATTCCCCAGCGGCGAACCATGTATTTCCTACTGCGCGCTCCTACCCCGATCAGCACGATGTGGCCGACCCCCTTCCCTATAAAGGAACACAGCACCATGGCTGAAACCCATCGGCTTCAGATCGGCTCTCTCCGCAGCGATGTCGCTCTGACGCTTCACACCTATCACGCCGCCCGCATCTGGACCGGCCGGCAGAAGTCGGATGCCAAGCACAGCATCCTCGGCCTCTCCGGCTTCTGCGCATACGTGAATCGCATGCACCGCGGGGCAGCACAGGACGATCCGTACTCCGACTGGTGGCTGGTTCAGATCGAAGAGAAAGTCGAGAGCTGCCAAGCCGCACTCGAGGCCATCGACCAGCGACTGGATGACGTCATGGCCAAGCTGCCCGCGACCCTCGATATCTCCGAGAACCTGTCCGTTACACCGGTCAAGGTCCCGTTGTTCATCTCCAACCCTCTCGGCTTCAAGGCAGTCTATCTCCTGACCAACTACGACGAACTCGCCCGTCGAATCCTGCTGGCCCAGCACGTCGGGCTGGTCGGTCGCCGCGACATGGAGGTCTGGCTCGACGAAGGTGCGTCGGTGCTGCGAAGCCTGTTTGGTCTGGCCCAGAGCTACCAGTTCTCGGGCGCCACTCGCGACGACTTCGCCGCAAACAATGCTCGCGCCGAAGCCGCGCGGAAGATGTACGAGAAGTTCGGCGAGATCCCGCAGGACATCCTGGAGGGCACTCGACGCTCGAACTTCGCTCCGCCGATCACCCGGGGCCGCTCTGACGGTGATGCCGATGATGACGCTGACCGTGTCGAACTCGAGGACTGATCGGAATGCGGCAGCTCGATAAGGACCAGCAAGGCGCTCTGGAACAAAGTGCCTTCCGCCCACTGCAACAAACTGCCTTCCAGGCGCTGCAACACAGTGCCTCACTAAAAGGCCTTTTAAAGCCTTTTAAAGGTAATAGGGAGCTGGCCCAGTTGGCGGAACAGTGCGAAGCCATGGAGCAGGGATTGCTTGAACTTGCCCAGGGACTGCTGGCCCAGGTTCGTCGCCCACCCTTCACTCTACTGCCCACCCGACTCATCGAGCAGCGCACATCCGCCCGCACAACCTTTCTCCGCTGGCAGCACATTGCATCCCGGCGGATGGGCGTCGGGGTGTGGACGGAAATGCTGCGCCAGGACAAGACCCCGGAATACCTGCTGCAAGACCTCTACGAGATGGAGCTGCAGCGCATCACCCTCAACATGCAGATCAGCCTGATCCACTCCATCGGCAAGCAGGCCGCCGAGTGCGCGGAAAAGATGGGCCAGGCCGAGGCCGAGTTCATGGGCCGACTGCAGCAGAGCACCAACCACCACTGACTGGAGATTCATCATGGCTACCCCCGTCTTCTGGGAAGGCAACATTGGCTCGGCGCCGGAGCACCGCAGCTTCCCCAACGGCAACAATCCCCCGCGGCAGTTGCTGCGACTGAACGTGATGTTCGACAACTCGATTCCCGATGGCCAAGGTGGCTACAAGGATCGCGGCGGCTTCTGGTGCAGCGTCGAATGGTGGCATCAGGATGCCCAGCGCTTCGCCGAACTGTTCACGAAAGGTATGCGCGTCAAGGTCGAAGGCAGGGCCATTATGGACCGCTGGCCGGACAAAGAGTCAGGCGAAGAAGTCCAGGCGCTGAAGGTCGAAGCCTCGCGCATTTCCATCCTTCCGCATCGCCTGGCCGAGGTCACCCTGTTGCCAACCCAGCATCAACAGTCTCGGAACGTCCCGCAGCAACCTGCTCAGCAAGATGCGCAATCGCAGCAGGACTACGACAGCGCCTTCGACGACGACATCCCCATGTAGCAGGCGGCTTAATTTTTGGCCGCCCATTCGTGAAGCTGCGGGTGGCAAGTACCACTCTTCGCCACCCGCAGCTTCGACAAAGCCCCCCGCAGGAAACTCCGCCATGAACAGCAAAGATGACCAAGCAGGCTCACATTGCTCATTTCGGGATCGCGATGAGCCGTTGACCAGGCAGCTCCTCAGCGCCGACGAGATATCAGTTCTAGAGTGCATGGCGCTTATGGAGGAAGAAGATCGCGCATCCTTCATCAGGATGGCCCAAGGCATTGCCGACGCGACGGTGAAACGCCGGTCTTAATTTTTCGCGCCCACTCGTGAAGTTGCAGGTGGCAAGAACCTCTCTTCGCCGCCCGCAGCCTCGACAAGCATTCCAGCGACTGGAGCAACCGCAATGAACAGTTATGGCGGCAAAAGCTGATAGACCAGCATCCTTAATTTTGGCCGCCCGTTCGTGAAGTCTCTGGTGGCAAGGGCTTCCGAATCGGAAATCTCGACCAGTACGAGGTGCAGTGTGTCAAAGAGAGCGACCGATACCGACAAGCTGGACAGACGACACTTCAACGATCCCCACCGGACTGTACGGGCTATTGGTGCTGAGGCCGCGCGGAAAGGGCTACGGGTGTTCGACTGCCCCTACAGTCATCCTGCGATGCGGGCGTCCTGGTTGAAAGGGTTTGCCCAGGAGCAGCAACAGCAGCTCGACTTCTGATGACTTTACCCTTCAGCTCCTCCCGAAGACTGCAACAGCGCACCGTCCATTTCGCATTGTGGGCAAAGTAAGTCGTGGCTCACCTACGGCCTTGGCCCCACGAGTTAGGAGGGGCTTGGGTGTACCTGATGCGCTTTCCTATCCGCACCAGCACGTAGTGACACCACCAGCCTTGACCAACAGAGCCGCCACCTCGTCCTCCGTCGCGGGCTCATCCGCATCGACCCACCAGGCGCTGCCGTCATAGCTCAACCAATGGTCGCCTGCGATCAATGTTATCGGGAAAGTTCTACCGACTAACATGTGGCACAGTCGCAGCTCCTTGGGGTTGACGATTGGCGTTGGCATGCATGTGCAAAGGCTTTGATCCATACCATTTTCCTTCCTACGACCAATCGGGATGATTGGGGTCGATTGATGTCCTTCCAGGAACGATCATTTCCTTGTCTGAATCTATGCGAGCGACGACCCAGTTGCCACGATTACCGTAGATGGTTGCAGCAGCCACACGGACAAGATTACCGCATTTGAGGAATCGGTAAGTTGTGTCCGATTTGATCGGCAACGGATATTTTTTCGCCGATGCGCGGAAAGTTGCCCCGAAAACTGCAACAACGCACCGTCTATTTCGCATTGTTGGCCCGCTCTCTGATCGCGACAGTTCGACCGACTGTTCCGAGAGATTCCGCCGATGCACATCGTAATCATTGAAGCCCCGGGCAAGCTGAAAAAGCTGAGGTCCCTTCTCCCCTCGATTCGTCCCGACGTGACCTGGCAGGTCGAGGCGACAGCCGGCCACATCAGAGACCTACCCGTTCACGGGCAGGATCCGCAGATGCTCACCGTCGGCGTGGGCCAGGATTTCAAACCGCACTACCAGATCCTCTCGGGCAAGGAAAAAACCGTCGCACGGCTGAAGGAGCTGCGGCAGAAAGCCGTGGAAATCTACGTCGCATCGGACCCGGATCGCGAAGGCGAAAGCATTGGCTGGCACATCCTCCAAGCTGCCGGGATCAAGAACTACAAGCGCGTTGCCTTCAAAGAAATCACAAAGTCATGCATCACCGCCGAACTCAGCTCGCCGCGTCGCCTGGACCTCCCGAAGGTCGCCTCGCAGGAATGCCGTCGCGTCATCGATCGCCTGGTGGGGTATCTGGTCACGCCAGAGTTGCGGCGCGTGATGGGTAGGCCGACCACCGCCGGGCGCGTGCAGTCCGTCGCGGTGTACCTGGTGGTCCTGCGAGAGCGGGAGATCCGCGCCTTCACAGCAATCAAGCACTTCGGGGTGGAACTGACCTTCGTTTCGCCCAGCGACGGCCGTACCTGGACGGCGGAATGGGATCCAGTGCCCGTGTTTGCCAGCGAGGAGTTCCCGTATGTCCAGGATCGTCAACTCGCAGAACTGGTGGGGGCTATACGTAATGTCATCGTCGAGACCTGCATTGATAGCGAAGAAACCGATGCGCCTCCGGCACCGTTCATCTCCTCCTCGCTCCAGATGGCCGCCGGGAATGCGCTGAAGTGGTCACCCGACAAGACGATGAAGGTCGCCCAGCGGCTGTATGAACAGGGGCTCATCACCTACCACCGGACGGACAACCCCAATATCTCGAAGGACTCGATGCCGGATATCCGTGCTGTCGCCAAAGCCTTGGGGCTGAAGTGTGTTGAGCAACAGCGGATGTTCAAAGCGGACCAAGACGCCCAGGAAGGCCACCCCGCCATCACCCCTACCGACTGGATGGCCGCTGCCGCCGGTGAAACTGCTGATGAGCAGGCGCTGTACCAGCTCATTCGAGTCCGCGCGCTTGCCAGTCAGATCGAAGCTGCCGTGTACGCAGTGAGAACCATCACCCTCCTGGGCGTCGGCCCCGACAAAAAGCCGCTGCGCTTCGGCGCCAAAGGGAAGCTGTTGAACGTGCCTGGCTGGAGAAAACTGCTGCAGGGTGATGACGCCGAGGAGCAGAAGAACGAAACGCCTTCAAACCCCATCCCGATCCCGGCGCTGGAGCCACGCCAGATACTCAAGGTCTACAGCGGCGAGGTCCTGGAGAAGAAAACCACCCCTCCCAAGCGATTCACCGACGCCAGCCTGGTGGGCGAGATGAAGCGCCGCGGGATTGGTCGGCCATCCTCCTACGCCTCGATCGTGAAGAACATCATCGACAAGGGCCAGGTGCAGATGAAGGGGCGAAGCCTGATCCCCGGCGAGCTGGGAGAGGCCACCATCGCGCTCCTGGAGCACAACTTCAGCTTCCTCAGCCTCGACTTCACCCGCAACCTCGAGGTCGCCTTGGACCGGATCGCCAACAGCGAGGACACCTACATGAACGTGGTCCAGCAGTTCTACCAGCTACTACAGACAGAGCTGCAGACACTCCGCGCGCTCCCCAGCGCACAGGACGAACCACGCGCAAGCTCCACCGCCAGTATCTCCTCGGCGCCGACCAGCGACTTCCTTTGCGGCAAGTGCGGTCTGCCCCTGGTTCACCGCAAGAAAGCCGGCAAAGGCGGCTTCGACTTCTGGGGTTGCAGCGGCTATCGAACAACAGGGTGCAAGGTTAGCTACCCCACCAAGAGCGGCCGGCCTGACTTCGACAACCCGCGCGGGCTATAGCCACTATAGTTAGTCACGCAGTGCAGGCAAAATGGTACAGGCCCAATTCGCTGCTAGCTATCAAGGAGGGTTTATGCGAAAAGAGAATATATCTGCCGAAATCACAGAGCGAGCTTTTGATTTTTTCTATTGGTTCTCGCGATTTGAGTTCAGCCTCAAAGAGAATGGCTACTTAAAAAATTACAAACCTGGAGCTAGGGCAGAGCCGGGATGGGAAAATTTTGTACAAAACCATTCTGACAAATACTCTCTTTCCCAATCAGCCACAGCACTAATCGAGCAGAGTCCAGAGCAACAAATAGTCCTGCCCGGTAGAGAGCTGGGTTGGCGTCCGGTTAAATTAGATGAGGACAAAAGCGACTTAGCTAGAGTCGCTCGCTTACTTAAGACCGTGCGAAACAATCTATTTCACGGAGGCAAGCATGGTGGTGCCAACTGGGACAACCCAGCGAGGACAATACATCTTATTCTTTTAAGTAAAGCTATCCTTGACGAGTTTGCTGCACTAGGAGACTTTGAGGCTGACTACAAGAGAATTTACTGATCCATCCCAATAAGACCTTCAGTCAGCTAGCTTGTAGAACCTTGAAATCCAACACGCTTGAGATGACCATTTCACATGGATTCAGCGTAAACCGACCGGCCAAAGTGCTGCTTGCTTACACAGGAGCATGCGCGTGGCACCTCTCGACAACGCCCCCCCTAGCGGGCCGCTACAGGATCCATCCCTGGCCCGCTACAGCGAGCGGCAGCTCGCCGTCGCCAACACCTGGGCAACACATTTCTCCCTCGCAGGGACAGCTCGAACCAAGTTCATCCGTCACTACCTGCGCAGCACATCTACGACCAGGTGCTGGTGCATCACAGTCGCTGCTGACAACGGTGTGCGTTACACCATCATGCGTGCAGGGCCGCTACTCCAGGTATTCGACGGTCAACTAATTGGTGCGTGGGAGTGCAAGCCTGCCCATCGTATCCCGGCAAGCACGCCGTCTCGAGCAGGGGCCTTGAAGCTGCTACAGCGCCTTCAAAAGTTCGACGACGCAGTTGCTGTACTCAGCTCATACACAAAGCGAGCGCACGACCTAGCCACACAGATGGCCAGGGACGATCTCGGACTTCAACATCGCCTCGTGTATCCGAGCCACAGCAACAAGCGCTACTACGCGCCAAGGCACCAGTTCTACTTGAAGCAGATCGGAGCGGTCTTGCGAACCTTCAGACAGGTCCTGGACCAAGACCTGCTGTTCGCCATCCGCTCGGTTCGGTGCCTCTCGCCCCAGCTCTACAACTGGCTGGCTCAAGGCGACCAGGTGCGCCGGCTGCAAATGCTGAAGGCTCAGCCGGTCTTGACGCCGCTACTGGTGGATTGCGAGGAGGGAGTCTGGCCTCACACGACGACCAACGACAACGGCGAGAGCATCCGCCATTACCTTCCTTGCCCCTTTCCCCAGCTTGACAGTGAACGACCGCAGGCCGCCGCCATGCCATGCGACTTGTACCTCGATATGGGCCGTATTCTTGGGCAGGTCGCGGACGAAGGAATTTCGGTCATCAACTTTTTCGCCTGGCTATTTCAGGCGCCGCGGGCCTCGATTCGATTTCTTAGTCACGTCAGTCCCGGCCGTGCGGGAGGAGCTCTCTTCCATCGCAAACGGGAAGGCCGACATTCGGGATGGCATGCTCTCCTACTGGCGGCATCGCTAGGTAACCGGCGGCCGATCACTCGCGCTCAATGGACAGCATTCTATGCCGCCTACAATGCGATCCCTTGGCAAGTTCACAACGCCAAGCCCGACTACAACCGTCTCTTCAACGGCTGCCCGTCGGATTGGCAGGATCCGGCATGGCTTGCAATCACTGCACGGCTGAGAGACATCAAGGAGTTCTATACCGCCCTCGACCAGGGGAACTCACAGGTTGTTCGGCAGGCGCGCAGCGCCCTGAAAGCGTATCTGGGTCATTGTACCTACCGACAAGCTGGCAACCTGGTGGACGACTACCACCAGGTCCAGAGGGAGCTGCGTGCCGCAGTGCAGAGCAGCCTGCCCGATCTGGTCGACACCGACGAGTACACCACCTGGGAGGGAATGCTGTCTGTCGGTCTTATCGATTGCCCTAATGGACTGCAGATCGTCGAGCTCCGCTGTCCTGCCGACCTATATGCCGAACATATCGCTCTGGCACATTGCATCGATAGCTACGACCAGGCCGCCTACCGAGGAGACTGCCGACTGCTCTCAGTACGTGAGGCTGGTCGTCCGCTGGCCTCTGCCGAATTGGAGCTCAGGCGTGAGCATGGCGAGCCTATAGGTAGGCCCTGGAGTCCCAAGCACCTTTCCACGGTGCAACTGCGCGAATTCGATAATGCCCCCGTGCCGACCGACTCGCCTGCCGGCCAGGCATACCGCTGGTTCATGGAACGAATTCGCTCTGGAGCCATAGCGACGAACCTGAACTGGCCCGACATGACCGTCCACATGACGCGCTTCGCCAATGGTCGCTGGAAGGCGGGCCTCGCCGAAGCCACGGCGAAGTGGCTGCTCACTCAGTTGGAAGACCGATGAACCGTCCACGCCTGGTTAATCGTACCTCCGCGACACCTTCGACGCTTCTGCAGCGGGCTATCTTCGACGGCTACGACTTCGGCTTGAAGATCCCCTACATCGCAGGCAGCAATCGCGCGCTGCTGGAGCTGTCCGGCTTCTTCATCAGCGCCCGGGAGCATCCGTTGCACCGCTACTGGCGGGTCCCCAAAGGCAAGCTGCTGCCTGAACTGGACACTCTGTACAACCGTCTCGCCGAGCTAGCTGGAGGCCTTCACTCCCAGTCCTGGCGGGAGTTCAGCTCCTTGGTCGAATCCGCGCAGGCCTCGCTTGACCGACAGGCCTTCACCTGGGGGATGCTGCTGCGCATCGCGCCCCTGGCCGAGGGCGGCGTCCTACTGTCAGGCGAGTTCCATCCTGGTGTTGTGGCGGTGGCTCGGCGGATGCGCGGGGTATTCCTGCGCCCATCGAGTTCCTGGCGCATCGACACCACTCCCGAGCTGCTCCGAAGCAACCTGATTCTGGAGCTTGGCCTCGCCGAGGAACAATTCGAGATTCTGGATACTGTCCAGGAGCTGCTCAGCGACGGCAGCTTCGCGCCGTCGACCGAGCTGCCCAGCATGAGCATCGGCGGTCCACAGCAGGAACCGGCAGCGCCATCCCTGGAGGACGAGTCAGCCTCTGACATCTACCTCGCCGCGGTGCCGGAGATCGAGCGCACCGAGTACAGCTCGGCTGATATCGAGGCGGCGCTTCAGGGCTACTCTCTACTGGCCCACCAGCCTGACGGCATCGCTCATCTGCTGCAGAGAACCAGCGCCTTATTGGCCGACGACATGGGATTGGGCAAGACCCGCCAGGCGGTCATCGCCGCTTCGATCCGCGCGGCGGGCAGACCAATCCTGGTCATCACCCTGGCTACCCTGCTGATCAATTGGCAGCGGGAGATCCAGGAGGTCTATCCCTCGGCCACCGTGGCCATCCAGCAGGACACCCCAGAGGCGCAGTGGATCCTCGTCAACTACGAGCAGTTGAGCCCCTTCGTCGCCAACGCTTCGCGCTTCGCCGTGATGGTCATCGACGAGGCGCAGCGGATGAAGGAACCGACGGCGCAATGCACGCGGCACGGTTTCGACATTGCCGCCCAAGTGCCGAACCGCTACCTGCTTACCGGCACGCCGGTGCTCAACCGCGAGACAGAGCTGCACACCCTGCTGCGCCTCTCAGGCCACCCCATCGGCCAACTGCCGCTGAAAGAGTTCTGCGACCGTTTCGCCGGCAACCCGGAGTTCCGCCAGAGTCTGCGGGCGGAGCTGGGTGACTGGATGCTGCGCAGGCGCAAAGATGTGCTGCCCAGCCTCAAGGGCAAGCAGCGGCAGTTGCTGAAGGTGGCCCTCTCCACCGAGGAACGCCAGCAATACGACGTGCTGCGCCTCGAGGACCGACCGGTCTTCGCGCGACTCGGCGCGCTGCGGCGTTACCTGGAAACGGTGAAAGTTCGCGTGGCGATGGACCTGTTGAGCGAGCTCGACGCAGAGGACAAGGTGATCCTGTTCTGCGAGTTCAAGCCGACCGTGGCTGCGCTGAAGGAACTCTGCGAGCAGGCCGGACACGGCTGCGTCACGCTGGTGGGCAATGACTCGCTCACCAAGCGGCAGAAGGCGATAGATCGCTTCCAGCAGGATCCCGACTGCCGAGTGTTCATCTGCACTACGGCGGCCGCAGGGACGGGCAACAACCTCACTGCGGCGAACTACGTGTTTTTCCTCGGCCTGCCCTGGACTCCCGGTCAGCAGGAACAAGCCGAAGACCGCGCGTACCGAAACGGCCAGCTCCGCATGGTCGTGGTGAAAATCCCACTGGTCGAGGCCACGATCGACGAGCAACTGTGGCAACTGCTCAACGCGAAACGCCAGGTTGCCCAGGACCTCATCGAGCCCGAGCAGGTCGACGGAAACCGCGCGCTTTTAGCCGCAAGCCTAACTGGATAAAAAAGCCCTGATCCTCCGCCGAGTATTTCCTGCTGAAGCATGGCGAATGGCCTGCCACTGTGTGCCTATCATCAAAGGGGGCCTCAATGACCAGGCAGTTGACCACTCTCACGCTGTGCCTGCTGCTCGCCAGCTGCACGACCCACAAGGCCGAGCCGGCCAGGCCAGCCTTCGACAGCAGCCGCAATCCAGACCTGCTCTCTCCGGACCTGTACCAAAACGGTGTACATCCGAGAAATAGCCCCAGTGCACCATGGGTGCTGTGCTAGATCCTAATGGGCCCCAACTGGATGGTCAGCACGTTTTAATGGCTTAGGTCTTCGACGTGTATCTCCCGTTTAACATGGAACGCACAAAACTGTCTCTTCGCTTGCTATCCCTATCTTCACCCTTGAATGGTGTTGCGGATCAAGTAGCTGAATTTTGCAGAGAGCATCACATACCCAGCGTGAATCTTGAGCGCATGAACTCGTTATTAGAGATACATGACTCTTAGGGAATATCCCGTGGGCTCAGCCAATCCCATTCCTGAATATCGAGTTTAAGCAACCGTGCTTATTACCACTATATCACAGCGCATTGACGTGCCTTCTTAGTGCATTGCCCACACATTGAAGCCATGGGGTTCAATTTCTAGAGCTGAATCGGCACTGTTTCTGTACCACACTCACCAATGGAGAAGTCTAAATGTCCAATGACAACGAAGTACCTGGTTCCATGGTTATTGTCGCACAAGGTCCAGACGATCAATACGCATACGAGGTTCCCCCTATCGATAGCGCGGCCGTTGCCGGGAATATGTTTGGCGACTTGATTCAAAGAGACATATATCTACAGAAAAACATTTATTATCCAGTCCGATCCATTGTTGAACAAGGAACAAAAGAAAAGAAGGAGATCAACAAGAAAGTATCTGATCAAGTCGATGGCTTGCTAAAGCAGATCACTCAAGGAAAAAGGGAGGCCACAAGGCAAGAGCGAGTCGATGTCATGTCGGCAGTCCTGCACAAGATGGAATCTGATCTTGAAGGATACAAAAAGACCTTTACCAAAGGCCCATTCATTGACTACGAAAAGCAGTCAAGCCTCTCCATCTATGAGGCCTGGGTCAAGATCTGGGAGAAGAACTCTTGGGAAGAAAGAAAGAAGTACCCTTTTCAGCAGCTTGTTAGAGATGAACTGGAGCGGGCGGTTGCCTACTACAAACAAGATTCACTCTCTGAAGCGGTAAAAGTGCTAAGACAGGAGCTCAACAAGCAAAAAGCGCTAAAGGAAAAAGAGGACCTCTCTCAACTGGAGCGGGACTACAAAACCAGAAAGGCGAATCTCGAGATGAAAGTACAATCCGAGCTTGATCAAGCGGGAAGTGCTTTGCCTCCATTGGTCAGTCCAACGCCAGAGCAATGGCTTGAACGTGCCACAAGACTGGTTACGCAAGCAATTGCTGATAAAAAGCAGCTGCAGACCACAAACAATACTCTTATCAAGAATGCCCCAACCCCTCTAGAAAAGCAGAAAGCCATCTACAATGGTGAGCTACTTGTGGATGAGATAGCCAGTCTACAGACCCGCTTAGATAAGCTGAACGCCGAAACGACACGACGCAGGACAGAAGCAGAACGCAAGGCGGCCGAGGAACAAGCGTTGCAAGATGCTGTTAAATTTACTGCCGACTTTTATAAGGAAGTAACTGAGAAATTTGGCGCACGAACATCAGAGATGGCGCACCAACTGGCCGAAGGCGCCAGGGGGAAAAATATCAGGAGTTCGGCGGAAGCAATCAATTCGTTTGAAAAACACAAGGATGCGTTAAATAAAAAACTTAGCCTTAAAGATAGGCAAGCCATTGCCAAAGCCTTTGATTCTCTAGACAAGCAGATGATGGCGAAGAGCCTTGAGAAATTTAGCAAAGGCTTTGGAGTTGTAGGCAAAGCTATTGACGCCGCCAGCCTGTACCAAGAGTTCAAGATATCTACGGAAACCGGGGACTGGAAACCATTCTTTGTAAAAGTTGAAACACTAGCTGCTGGTGCGGCCGCCAGTTGGCTTGTGGGTATTGCATTTGCCACGGCAACGGCCACTCCTATAGGCATCCTGGGGTTCGCACTGGTAATGGCAGTTACCGGGGCGATGATTGACGAAGGCCTTCTAGAAAAAGCAAACAACCTTGTAATGTCCATTTAAAACCAAGCAAGGCCTCGTTAAATCCTACGAGGCCTTTCCGTATTTATAGAATAAAAAAATCATCCCCAAGGGAATTGAAAACAAATAACAAGCCAAATAAAAGACTGCATACAATCCTGTTTTTGCAGGGGTTTCGGAGAAAAAACCTGTGACCCAGAACTCTTTTTCCGTATATTTTAAAGCGAAGTCTTCAACAAGCCTTACCGAGAAAGGAAACAGGATAGTACTGAATCCAGCCACTACCAAGGGGTTAACTGATGCCAGGCTTGGAAATACGGAGCCTTTCCAAGCGACTAAAACAAAGAAGAAAGCTCCCCAGAAAAATTTAGCCCAATAGTATTTAAAGCTCAATTAGCACCCCGTACTGTCTGACCTGAGTTCAACAAAGCATTCTAAAACGATTAGAACTTCTATTTTATCCATTTCTAACAACGATTCCCACCTGGCTCGCTTTAGGCGTAACATGAAAAACCTTCATCGCTCCTAATCCGTTTCCCTTACGCCTGCCTCGCTCACCCTCTGCCTAGTCATCGAGAAATCCCCTCCCCTGTTGCCGAGTATTTCCTGCTGATGCGTGGCGGATGGCCTGCCACTGTGTGCCCCATCATCAAAGGGGGCCTCAATGACCAGGCAGTTGACCACTCTCACGCTGTGCCTGCTGCTCGCCAGCTGCACGACCCACAAGGCTGAGCCGGCCAGGCCAGCCTTCGACAGCAGCCGCAATCCAGACCTGCTTTCTCCGGACCTGTATCCAAACGGTGTGCAGCCGGAGAAAGAGCCCGTAGTGCGCTATGGGCGCTACACCCTGGTCAGCACCCAGCCTGATGCCGGTCAACGCGACCTGATGGCCCAGATCATCGACGTAACCATCCCGTCGAGCATGAACCCGAGCGTCAAGGACGCCATGCAGTACGTGATGAGCCGCTCGGGTTACTCGCTGTGCCCGGCAGACGCCGGTCATGTGAACATCCTCTACACCCGGCCGCTGCCGGCAGCTCAGTACAAGCTCGGCCCGATGACCCTGCGCAACACCCTCCAGGTCCTCTCCGGCCCAGCCTGGCAGGTTAAGGTCGACGAGGTCGCGCGGCAGGTCTGCTTCGTGCTGCGCCCGGGCTATCAACTTCCCCCGGCGCCGAGGCCGAAACCGGTCCAGCAACTGTATGCGAAGCCCGCTGCCCCAACTCCGCCGGCGGTAGCGCAACCCTCCTCCACGGAGAAAGTCAGCACGCTGGAGTCGCCCATCGTGGTCGCCTCGGTGCCGACACCGGCGCCGATCACAACCAGCCACGCTCCGGCCAAGAAGCCTGAATCCACCACTGTGCTCCCCCCAGCCGCACCGGCCAAGGATGGCCACCCCTCTTCTCCTCCCGCGGCTTCGGCACCGACCAAGCCTGCGGCCTCCGCCGTGAAGTCCACGCCGCCCACTCCACCCACCGTGGCTTCCGCCCCACCGGTCAAGGTGCTCACGCCGCCGGAACCGAGCCGGCCGCTGGCACAGGCCTGGTCAGCCGAGACGGGATCAACCCTGCGCGACACCTTGGAAGCTTGGGCAAAGCGCGCACGCTGGACCGTCCGCTGGGAGCCGCAGGATCTCAACTATCCGATCGAGGCTCCACTGACCTTCCACGGCTCCTTCGAGGACGCGGTATCCGAGCTGTTCCCCCTGTATGACGCTGCCGAACGGCCCTTCCTGGTGAACGCCAGCCGCCCGCAGTCCCTGATCATCATCAAGGAGCGCAAGAACTGATGCGTGCCCCCCTGAAGAACCTCTTGGCTTGCCTCCTGATCCCCGCGCTGGCCAGTTGCTCGGTCACGCGGGTGAACGAGTCGGCGGATCGTGTCGAAGCTACGGCAGATTCCGCGTCTACGATCGCAGCGCAGGTGCGCAACACCCGACCGGATCGGCGCGATACGGTGGTGTTCTCCGACAAACCCTGGGTCAGCACGAAACCCCTAAGCGTTTCGCACACCTTGTCCAGTGACTGCATCGTGACGTGGCGCCCTGCAGGCGCAGCGTCGCTGCAGGAGGCCGCCCAGGAAGTCATCAACCAATGCCACATGGCGGTCAGTATCACGCCCGACGCGCTGAACCCGGCCGCCTTCGCCGTGCAACCTCAGCAGCGCGCGAGCAACGCCCCGCCGCCCATCCAAGGCGGCCAGGACATGGCCACCATGCTGTTTCCTGCCTCCGTCGCCAACGGCATGTCGCTCGGTGCCGGCGGCAGCATGGGGTCGAGCTTCGGGTCCTACGGTCCGCGGTCTCTGTACAACATCAAATGGAACGGCAAAGTCAGCGGGTTCCTCGATCTCATCGCCGCCCGAGCCGGCGTGTCCTGGCGCTACAACCCAACCGAGAAAAGGGTCGAGTTCTACTACCTGGACACTCGGACCTTCCGCATCTACGCCTTCGACGACGTCAACACGGTGGACTCCACCGTGCGTTCCGGTATGACGACGGCCGCCGGCATCAGCGGGGACGGCTCCGGATCCACCGGACAGAATGGCAGCTCCGGCATCAGCGGCGACTCCGGCAGCAAGCAGACCACCAGCTCGGAGCTGAAGACATCGATCCTCAGCGACATCGAGAACAGCATCAACTCGATGCTGACGCCGAGCATGGGACGCATGTCGCTGTCGCGTGCCACGGGCACCCTGACCGTCACCGACCGTCCAGAAGTCCTCAACCGTGTCCAGCAGTTGGTCAACCGAGAGAACGAGAGCATCACCAAGCAGGTGCTGCTGAACGTCAACGTGCTCTCGGTCGCCCTGACCGACAAGGATCAACTGGGGATCGACTGGAACCTGGTCTACAAGTCGCTCAACAACAAGTGGGGCATCGGCCTGAAGAACACCATGCCGGGCATCGATCAAAGCGCGATCTCCGGCTCCGTGAGCATCCTGGATACCGCCAACAGCGCCTGGGCAGGATCCAAGGCCATGGTCCAGGCGCTGGCCCAGCAGGGCCGCGTCTCGACCGTCCGATCCCCGTCCGTGACCACGCTCAACCTCCAGTCGGCGCCGATCCAGATCGGCCGCTACGACAGCTACCTGGCCTCCAGCCAGATCTCCAACGTCGCCCAGGTCGGCAGTACCACCTCGCTGATCCCGGGCGCCGTGACCAGCGGCTACAACATGAGCCTGCTGCCGTTCGTGATGGAAAGCGGCGAGATGCTGCTGAAGATCAACATCAACATGACCTCCCGGCCGACGTTCGAAATGCAGACCAGCGGGGACTCCAAAGCCCAGTTCCCGAGCTACGACATACAACTGTTCGACCAGAAGGTACGTCTGCGCAGCGGCGAGACCTTGGTACTCTCCGGCTTCGACCAGACCACCGAGGACACCAACAAGGTCGGCACCGGCGACGCTGGGTTCTTCGGTCTTGGCGGCGGGCTGACCCGCAATACCAAGCGCGAGGTCATCGTGGTGCTGATCACCCCCGTCGTGCTGGGCTGAACCATGGAGAAGCCTGACCTCGGCAGCCGTGGACCAGACGTCTCGATCCTGAGCTACCACGGCAACAAGTTCGTCAGCGGCCTGTTCTGGCGGCCGCTGTCCAGCCAGCGGCAGTACATGAAGGAAGCGCGCAAGCTGGGCAAGGAAGAGCATCTGGACATCGTTGCCATCCGCCATTCACCGACGGTGATCCAGGCCGGCTTCGTTTCGAAGTCGCAAGGCGCAGTCAAGGGGATGTACTCCCTGGCCTCGGCGCTTTCAGGCCAGTTCGACGGCGACTTCCTGGCCTGCTGGAAAGTCGACGAGGACCGCTACGCGCTGGTCGCCACGCTCGATGGCGCGATTGTCCCCGGGCAGGATCTGGTCACCACCCTCGACGAGGCCCGGGACCGGGTCAGGAAGCTCTCTACGCGCGGCGTGCTGCGAAACGCACAGGTCTTCGTTCCCGAAGGGTTCGATTTCCCCGTCAAGGACTTCGACATCGAGGAACTGCTCGCGCCGAAGCGCCTGCGGCGCGACTACCGCCTCCGGCAACTCACCTTCGGCTTGTCCGCCAGGGAGTGGACGGCAGTGGCCCTGCTCGGTTGCGTGGTAGGTGGGTCGCTAACCGCCTACTACCTATGGAATGCCCACCAGGAAGAGCTCGCCAGGCAAGCCGCGCTCCTCGAGGAGCAGAGGCGCCTCGCCGAGCTGGCCGAGAAGAACGCCCAGGCCAAGCAGCCGCTGGACCTGGCGTCATTGCAGAAGCCTTGGACGCTCATACCTGACCTCGAGGACATGCTACGCGCCTGTAGCAAGGCAACGGGGGTACTGTCGCTGTCGATCCAGGGCTGGCTCTTCGAATCCAGCAAGTGCGACGGCAGGGTCCTGGTCGCCACCTACCACCGTACCGGCAACAGCACAGCAGCCGACCTGACAGCGGCCAGCCAGCACCTGTTCGCCGACCGCCCCGCCTTCGTCATCGACAACGGCAACACCGCGGCCCTGAAGGTCGATCTGAAGGTTGCCATCGGCAGTGATGAGCCGCTACTGCCGGCGGACGACGTTCTGCAGGCGCTGACGAGCCACCTGTACCGTCAAGGGGTCGAGCCCAAGCTGTCGATCAGCCAGGAGACAACTCCGCCCCTCCCTGGCGCGGAAGCTGCGACTGAACAGCAAGTGGTGTTGCCTTCCTGGAAGAAATTCACCTTCAGCGCCCAGACCCGGCTCCCGGCAGACCTGACCTTCCAGGGGCTGCCCGCTGCCGGTGTCCGCATCACCAACCTCGAAACCACGCTCAAGGACAGCCAGTTGGACTGGACTGTCACAGGAGAAATCTATGCGAACTGAGCCGATCGGCATGGCCGTGGCCGTGCTCTTCCTCCTCGCGTCTGGCCAGGCCTGCGCTGGCACCGTTGGCGAACTTGCGGAGATCCAGGCCCAGGCCATCCTCACCGAGGCCAAGGTGCGCCTGGCCACGGCGCAGCGGCAATTGGAAGGCAAAGGCGAAACCGGCCAGGTCGTCAGCGCCCAGGGGCAGACGTTCGCCATGCCGGTGCCGGCGGCGCCGCCGACGATCACGCAGCCGGTTCCGCCAGTGGTGCGGACCATCTACGGCGCCGGCGGCAAGATGACTGCCACGTTCTTGTTCCCGGGCGGGTACGAGGTTGACGCCGCCAGCGGCGCGGAGCTGCCTGGCAAATACCGCGTCGAGTCAATCTCGCTGGACCAGGTCGTGCTCACCGACAAGGACGGCAACCGCGTGCCCGTGGGCTTCTCCAGCGTTGCCCCCACCCAAGCCTCCTCTACGGCCCAAGGCGCCTCGGTTCCGCCGGCGCTGCCCGGGGCTGTACCGCAGCCGTTCATTCAGTAGGCACCTCCATGACGAACCTTCAGATTGCCGCGCTTGCGCAGCCCTCCATGGTGACCCAACTGCTCACCGCCGACGGTGGTGAATGGGAGGTATCGAAGCACCTGCAGGAAATCATGGCTCTGGCTGCCGACGGCACGCTCTATCTATCGGAGAGCCACCAGAACGACATACACGTTCTGTCGTTCATCGACCGTCTCGATCGCCGTGGCTTCCGATACCAGCTCAACCTCACCGACCTGCAGACCATTCACCAGCTTTACCGCGCCGTCGCCATGGACGGCCTGGTCGATAGCGATGGCCAGCGCGCCACCCAGATGCAGGAGCGCGTGGTCAAGATCATTCGTAAGGCCACTGAGCTGCGCGCCAGTGACGTGCATTTCGTCGTGAGTCCCGCCGGCACCGGCAGCAAGATCCGTTTCCGCGTCGACGGCCTGCTGAAGACCGTCGAGCAGTTCCGCAGCCAGGAGCTGCACGAACTCTGTGCAACCATCTACCAATCCATGTGCGACGTGGCCGAGCCACTGTTCAAGCCGCAACTGGACCAGGACGCGCGGATGAGCCAGACCTTCGTCGAGAAGCTCAACCTGTTCAGTGCCCGGATCGCCACCCGCCCGCGTGCCGGGGGGTTCCTGATGATCCTGCGACTGCTCTACGACGACACCGGCCTCGACAGCCTGGAGCAGCTCGGCTACCTGCCCGAGCAGAACGCACTGTTCGATCGCATGATGCGTATGCCCTACGGCATCAACATCCTGTCCGGCCCCACCGGGTCAGGAAAGTCGATGACCTTGAAGGTCACCCTGGAAGGCCTCGACAAGCTCCATGGCGGATCCAAGCACATCCTGACCATCGAGGATCCGCCGGAATACCGCATTCGCGGCGAAGGCATCAACCAGACCCCACTGGTCTACGACGCCACCGACCCAGACGCAGAACGCCAGGCCTGGGCCGCGGGCATCGCCAACGGCATGCGCCTGGATCCGGACTACATGATGATCGGCGAAGTACGCGACCTCTTCGCCGCTGTCGCCGCGTTCCGTGGTGCGATGACCGGGCACGGCCTATGGTCGACCCTGCACACCAACAGCGCGATCGGCATTGTCCAGCGCCTGAAGGACCTGGGCGTCGACCCCGGCTTGCTGTTCGATCCGGCCCTGCTGACCGGCCTGATCAACCAGAGCCTGCTGCCCAAGCTCTGCCCCCACTGCAAAGTGCGCTTCCAAGACCACCAAGACCAACTCGCGCCCGACTTGGTCGAACGGGTCCGACGCTTGACCGATGTTTCCCAGGTTCACGTCAAGGGGCCTGGCTGCCAGGCCTGCCGTGGCTCCGGGGTCAACGGCCGCTCGATCGTCGCCGAGGTGGTTCTGCCCACCCTCGCCTTCATGCGTGTGTTCGCCAAAGGCGGCCCAGCCGAGGCACGCAACTACTGGGTCAAGACCATGCAGGGCATCACCAAGCACGCCCACGCCATCCGCCGCATCAACGAGGGCATGTTCGACCCGCAGATGGTCGAGGATTTCATTGGGCCACTCGACTTCGATGAGCATCTGCTCGACGACAGCTTCTACTCGCAGGAGGCGTGCTGATGGGGGGCTTCTGGGAGCAGTTGCAGTTCGCCTTCTACAGCAAGCAGTTCGGCCGCAAGGAACGCCTGCAGTTCTACGAAAGCATGTCCACCCTGCTCGAAAACGGGGTCCCGTTGAAGGATGCTGTGGCAGAGGTGCACAAGATCTTCGCTCATGAGGGGCAGCATCCGTTTCATCCGGTGGCCATCGCCAGTCGCGAAGCGCTGATGGGGCTGTCCAACGGCAAGCGTCTGGCCACCGCCATGGCGCTCTATCTCCCCGCCCAGGAGCGAGCGTTGATCGAGGCCGGCGAGATGAGCGGCAACCTGGTTCAGGCCATGGGCGATGCCGTCTCCCTGGTCGAGGCCCAGGCCAGGATCCGCGCCACCATCTGGCAGGCGCTGCTCTACCCCTCGGCGCTGTCCGCCATGATGGTGTTCCTGCTGTGCATCGTGGCCTATCGCATGGTCCCCAGCCTGGCCAGGCTCTCCGACCCAGTCACCTGGACCGGCCCGCTCGCCACGCTCAACGCCATTGCCAGCTTCGTCACAGGACCTGGTATCTACGTTCTGGTCGCCGTCATCACCCTCACGGTGGTGGTCATCGTCACGTTGCCGACCTACCGCTGGAAAGGCCGGGTCTGGCTGGACCGGACGCTGCCGCCCTGGTCCATCTACCGCATGCTCCAGGGCACCACCTTCCTGCTGAACATGGCGGTCATGCTCAACGCCGGCATACGCCCCTACGACAGCCTGGCCAGCATGATCAAGATCTCCCCGCCCTGGCTGAAGCAGCGCTTGGAAGCTGCCCGCTACGGCGTGGGCCTGGGCCAGAACTTGGGTGTTGCCCTTCGCAGCGCCGGTCACGATTTCCCCGACCGGCAGGCCATCCAGTACCTGTGCATCCTCGCCAACCGGGGAGGCTTCTCCGAGGCGCTGGTCAAGTTCAGCCGCCGCTGGCAGGAGACCAGCCTCAAGCAGATCGAGCTGGCCGCCGGGCTGGTGAAGAACTTCGCCCTGATCTTCATCGGCGCGCTGATGATCCTGGTCCTGCTCGGCGCCTACCAGGCACAGCAGCTCATCCAATCCATGAACCACTGAAACCTCACCAAGGAGCGCTCCATGAGCACTACGCAACGCACTTCCCGTCCGACGCAGGGCGGTTTCGTTTCCATCGAGATGATCATCGTGCTGATCATCATCGCCATCGGGGTCGGCCTGGGCCTGGCCGCAGCGGCTGGAATGTTCAGTTCGTCCAACGCCAACGAGGAACAACGCAACATCAGCGTCATTGCGGCCAACGCACGCGCCCTGAAGACCTCTTCGGGCTACGGCTCCAGCGGTACCAACCTGATCCCCAGCCTGATCGCAATCAACGGCGTGCCGAAGAACATGAGTGTCTCCTCCGGCGTCGTCTACAACGTCTACGGCGGATCGGTCACTGTCTCGTCCACCGGCATGGGCTTCTCGATCACCACCAGCAAGTTGCCCCAGGACGCCTGTATCACGCTGGCCACCAAGATCGCGAAGAACACCTTCGAGCAGACCAAAATCAACAGCGGATCCTCGATCACCGGAGAAGTGACCACCGCAGCCGCGACCCAGGCCTGCAGCAGCGACAGCAACAGCATTACCTGGACCTATAGTTCGTGAGTGTGAACCCGATCATCCAGGCTCAGTTCGTCGACCTCTACCTCGGTGAAGGCTTCGCCGACGTGAAAGGCCTGGCCGGCGCCGGCGCGCGCCGAGTCGAAGTGCCTCGCGAGTGGGAGTCGCACGTCCAGGAACTGCTCCAGATCTGCAGGCAAACGCTGGAGGAGCTGCAGGACCCTGAGTTCGCCATCGTCGTCGACGGCGTTCTGCTTCGCGTCACCCTCCTCGAAGACGCTTTCAGTGGCAGCGTCTTCGTGCTGCGCCGGTCGAGCGCCCAATTGCGGGAGTTCCAAGAGATCGGCTATCCGAGCGAAGTGGTTTCCGCACTGATGGATCCGCAGTTGCAGGGCCTGGTCCTGTTCTGCGGCGAGATGGCGACAGGCAAGACCAGCTCCGCCGCCTCTCTGCTCCTGGCCCGCCTGCAGGAGTTGGGCGGGGTGGGCTGCGCCGTCGAGGACCCGCAGGAAACCAACCTCAGCGGTCAGCATGGGCTCGGCCGCTGCATCCAGGTCAGAACCTCACGGCGCTCAGGCGGATACAGCGAGGCCCTGCTGCGCACGCTGCGGGCCGGCGCCGACCTGGTGCTGATTGGCGAGATCCGCGACGAGGACACCGCCTACCAGGCCTGCAAGGCCTCTCTGACCGGCAGCCTGGTGATCGCCACCATTCACGCGAAAAGCTGTCATCAGGCGATCGAGCGCTTGGTGACGCTCGCCCAGCCACTGGCGAGAAACGCCTACGACGTGGTTGCCGAAGGCATCCAAGCTGTGATCTGCCAAGCGCTGGAGAGCGATGGTTCCTCGCGCCGCCTGACCGCCGAGCCACTGCTGTTCACTGGCGACGACGGCCCGTCCATGCGCGACAAGATCCGCCGAAAGGAGGCTCATCTGCTGCAGGACGACCAAGCTCGCCAGTCCCGGCAAAGCCTATGGAGATAACACCATGAGGAGTACGCGCAGCAGTGGATTCATCTCGATCGAACTGATGATCGCCCTCGTCGTGATCGCCATCGCGACCGCCGGTGGCATATCGGTCCTGATGAGCTACCTGGACGGCTTGGACGAGCAGCACGCGGCCCAGCAGCAACAGCAGGTGGCCAAGGCAGCGGAGAAGTACCTGAAGGACAACTTCAGCACGGTTCTGGCCAGCGCCGGCGCCACGGCCCCGGCGGTGATCACCGTCCCGATGCTGCGCAACACCCGTTACCTGCCCGCAGGCTTCCGCGACACCAACATCTACGGCCAGCAATACCAGGTCCTGGCCCGCAAGCCGGCGGCCAACCAGCTCGAAACGCTGATCGTGACCACGGGTGGACAGGTAGCTTCCGAACTCTCGATCCGCCGGATCGCGCAGCTCATGGGAGCCACCGGGGGCTACATCTCGAAAACCAACACCAGTATCGCCCAGGGCGCCGCCTGGCAGGTGGCCTTAAGCAATTTCGGTAGCGCTCCCGGCGCTGGACATCTGGCGACGGCGCTGTTCTTCCAGGACGGCGCCATCGCCAACGAGTACCTCTACCGCAATGCCGTCCCGGGTCATCCTGAACTCAACCGGATGAATACCACGCTGGACATGGGAGGCAACAATATCGCCGCAGCCGGGGCGATCACGGCCAGCGGCAACATCACCACCAGCGCGGACATCAGCGCGCGCAACGTGACAGCCACTGGTACGGTGAAAGCCGGCACTGCTGACGTCGCCGGCGAGACGTACACCGGAGGCTGGTTCAGGACCCGTGGTGACACGGGCTGGTACAACGAGAAATGGGGCGGCGGCTGGTACATGAGCGACAGCACCTGGGTGCGCTCCTGGATGAACAAGAACGTCTACACCGGCGGCGAGATGAAAGCGGGCAAACTCACCGCCGAGGGCCGGACGGAAGTCGGCGAGTACCTACAGCTCAAAGGCGTGGCCACCGAAGGAGCCAACTGCTCGCCGAACGGGCTGGCAGGCATCACCAGCACCGGACTCTGGCTGTCCTGCCAAAACGGGAAATGGGGACGAACCGCCGCCTCCATGCGCCTGAACACCACGGCCGGCGTGATCAAGGACTGGTGTACGTTGCATGGTCAGGATAGCGCCATGGTGAACTACGACTACGTCCGCTACGCGATCACCTGCGGCGGCCGATTCTGCGCAGTGGGCTTCAACCAGACATTTGGCACCAACTACTCGTTCGGGCTAATCACTGAGATCGGCCCAGGCTTCAACTACCCGGAACCCTACAAGACCCCCGACTCGACCAACGTGACCGTTACCTGCGTGAACTAGCAGGTCGCCACGACTCAAGGACTACCGTATGCCGCTGATGTGGATCGTCCTGGTGCTCGCGCTCATCACCGGGACCTGGCTGAGTGTACAAAGCGACCACGCGACCTCGAGCGCCGAACTGGCCGAGGTCGACACCCTGGCCAGGAGCTTGCTGCTCTTCCGGTCCAGTCTGGCGGAGTACGCACACGCCAACCCCGGTTTCACCGGTTCGCCGGCGGACTCCGCTCTTGGTTTACCGGCCTGGTTCCGCAAGCCAGCGCGGCTTCAGGGCTACATCGCCGCCGGCACCAGCTACGCCTTCATCGCCTCGCCGCCGGCGGGGCTGGCGGCGGCCGTGGATGCTGGTACGGAATCCGACCTGGTTGGCGTCAGGCGCAACGGCCAGTTAGTCACGCGCCGCCTCGGAGCCACTGTCATTGCGCTCCCTACGCCCATCCCCGAGGGCGCGGTGGTCGCGGTCAAATAACCTCCACAGGCCAGTAAACCCCGGCGCAGCTTGATAAACCGGCCTTCTGAACACATAATGCCATCAACTTTGATTTCACCCCGCTGGCTACTGACGGTCATCAGTAGCGCCCTGGTGATGCAGGTTCGCCTCATCGCCAAACCGTAAGCACGCTACAACACCGGGTGGGGCGTGCGGATCTGGTTGAGAATTCTCCCTGTGTCTCCCTGTTCTTTTGCTTGTCATGCAGCCGTCAACTCGTGTCGAGCGAGTTTAAAGGCACATAGGGTTCTCAAGAGGTTCGGTGTTTCCTCGATTTAAGGGTCGTACTGGTGTTACGGCCCCTCCTTTTCCCCTCTCCATGGGTAGCCTGATGCTCCTGCTCCAGGACTATCAGGCTACCCATCGGGATCCTTCTCCCTGCCGGTGGCCCGCCGGTGATACGCAGGGCTCCCTTTGTACGCGGATGCGTGCCTACTGTTTGCTGGCCAAGCCACGATAATGGCCGGGTGATGGGATCGAGACGATCAATGCCCAGGGATCGACGATTCAACCACAGGTGGCTCACTTGACTCCCCTTCCAGACACGGCTGGGGAAACCTTTGACAGGGTTTCTACCAGCCGCGCTCTTCCGCCCTCGCTCTCCGCCCGCTGCATCCGCTCCCCCTCCTGCTTGACCTTGACACTTTCGCCCCCCGCTTCGATGATGAACGCGTGATCTGCTGACGTTGTCAGCGACATGCCCCCATGCAGCTCGGATCCGAAATGCTGCAGCACAGCCCACCGTGTTGATCCAACCCAAGACCGCATAGCTTCTGGTAGCGCGGTCGGTCGGCCTCGGTCGATAGAAGCTCCCTTCCGCAACCCAGCGGGGAATCCACTTCCCCGCCAGGGCCAGTGTTTTCTCCGCACCCTCAACCTGCAGGAGAAACACCATGTCCAAGCAATCCACCAGCTTCGAAATCGGCTTTGCCCTCGGCAGTGTTGTGCGTGAGTTCCGCAGAGCGCTCAGTCGCCCTCCGGTCGTAGTGCAAGCACAAGCGCCGGTTGCGTTGAGAGTCCAGCGCATCGATCCTGCCTTCCTGGCCGGCCCGACCGCTGGCGAGCTAGAACACATCAGCGACATCCCAGCCATCGTCCGGCTGAAGAAGGTCAACCTGAATGACTGGTATCTAGCCAATACGCGCGAGGTGCAAAAGCCCAAGCGCGCACGCAAACCCAAGCCGGCCAAGGCGACCGCCAAAGCTGAAACGCCAGTCAGGAAGGAGCTCAAGATGGGTTCCCTCGACCATTTGATTGCACCCAACTCCGAAAGCGAAATGGGGAGGCCCCCTCTCCAGTTAGAGTCCCTGAACGATCATGAGATTGCTCTTTTGCCAGCACCTCCTGGTAGCGCAGTCTCTTGGGAACTCCATCGGCGTACTCAGGAGCAATACCAACAACGCTGGCAGGACTACTTGTCCACCATGACGGATGAACAAGTAGCTGCTCTCGGCCGCTAATAGCCACTGCTACCACCCCCAACCCTGCCGGGAACCATCCCGCAGGGTGGTTTTCCGGCATTTTTCGAGGAAAACCATGAAATCGAAACGTTCTGCATTCGCAGACGATCTCCGAAAAATCGGTACCACTGCCGTTGCGGCGAGCCTGGTGGGCATCTTCCTCAGCGAGCACCGCTTGCTGACGGCATATGCTTTCGTCATGGGTATGGTAATCTGGCTCATAGGTATCGCTCTCACCGAGGAGGAGTGAAATGTCCCAGACCGAGTTCGGCATGATCATCATGACCAGCCTGGTGGTTATCTGCTCCGGCATAGCCCTCTGGTTCAGTTGGCCTCAGGTCAAGACCTGGTGCCAAAAACATCGGATTCTTCCCCGTCATCATTGACCATGAAAGCGCCCAACCCTGGGCGCTTTTTTCATTTCATGGGTATTGACATTCATTTTTCCCCTGCCCATCCTTTACCACGTGAGCTGCTGACGTTGTCGGCAACCCTCCCCCAGTAGTCATGATCTGAAAGACTACGACACGGACTTCCGTGTAGATCGAACCCAAGATCGCACCAGCTTCCGGTAGCGCGATCAATCAACCCACAGGTTGATGGAAGCCCTCTCCCTCTGATTTACCTCCCAATACCGACCCATGCGGGGAATACTTTTCCCTGACGGGCAAGGTGTTTCTCCGCTTTCGCTTACGAAACTGGAGAATCATCATGAGCAACAACACCCAAGCCCAAGAAGCCAAGTATTTCGACCTGCACACCACCGGTATCGGCTACCTCAATCGCATCCGCGAGGTACCGATCCGCCGAGGTGAACCATTCCTCGCCGTAACCGTCGCAGCCCTCCATGGCGCGGCAGACAGCGTGGAATACTCCTACATCGACTGCAAAGTGGTCGGCGCCCAGGCTGAAAAGCTTGTCCGCCGTTGCAAGGAAGCAGTCGAGGCCAAGAAGAAGGTTCTGATTTCCTTCCGTATCGGCGATATCTGGGCGGATCCCTTCATCCACCAGAAAGGCGAGAAACAAGGCAAGCCCGACGCAAGCCTCAAAGGCCGGCTGCTCTTCATCTCCTGGATCAAAGTGGATGGCACCACCGTCTACGATGCGAAGGAAGAAGCTGAAAAAGCCCAGCAAGGCAAAGGCGAACCTCAAGGTGAGCCCGCAGCCCCCGCTGAGCACGCTGAACAAGCCGCTGCTTGAACACGGCTTGATTGAATACCGGCCCTCATCCCGAGGGCCTTTCACTACCTACGCTATGCGCCACTCTTCATCGCATACCCATCCGGGGGGCACCATCTCCCCCCAGGGCGTGGTGTTCTCCATTATCTGGAGATCATCATGAGCAACATCCAAATCGTAGAACTGCCCGCCCTGCCGGAAGTTGAGGAGGTTAGCCTCAGCGACGTCGAGGACGAGCTGCTGCTCAGCAGTCAGTTCTGCAACTTCGCCTGGCTGTTCCTGGCCAACAACAATGCCCAGGTATCTGCCCTGGCATAATCGCCAAACATTTCCCATTTAGGGGACCTCAGTCCCCATGGGACTGGTGTTTCCTACCGAAAGGAGAATCACCATGCAATACGGAAAGCTGGCGCTCGCCCATCTCAGCCTGGAACTGCCGTTGCAGGTACTTATGAATAAGAACCGTGCTTACTACATCGGCACTTCTGACGAAGAAGGACCAGCCTCGCGCGAGTCGGTTGAATATTACCCCTCACGCGAACTTGCCCAACAGGCATTAGACCACGGCACTTGGACGCAACTGGAATATTAAGCTTTACCCTTTTGCCCATGTGCATCTTCTAATTCAACCCAGACGGGGTCATCACCCCTGCTGGGAGGTGACCTCTCCGATTTGATTACGAATTGGAACTCACCATGAACACATATCCAGAAAGGCTCCCAGCTCTACTCAACATTGGAGTGCATGCTGCACAAAGCAGGTTCGAGTACATCCAGTGCAAAGGCCGGGTTGATGAATTTGGCGATGCCGGACTCAGTATCGAGCTCTATGTAATTCAAGATGCAATCGAAGCTTTGGCGCAGGCCGACTGTGAGCATGGTTGCGACTCAAGCACATCACCGGTACTTCAATACTATGGCCTGGTAGAGCGATACCAGAAGGCTCGGCGTAAAGAAGAACACCTATCGCGTTAACTGCAACAACTCGACATCACCTGGGCGCTTCGGCGCCCCTTACTCACCTGGAGGTCCATAGCCTCCAAGGGCATGGGCTTCCCGGCAACCGGAGATATCCCATGACTCAACTCAACCCGTTTATTCGCGGCTATGAGAGTTTCCGCATCGAGCGAAACCTGCAGATCACTGACGAAGGCAACAATCTACCGTGCTACCGCGCTCTGCATGAAACCCAGCAGCACCTCCCAGACGAATATTTTCAGTGCGAGCTGTGCTACTTCAATAACGATTTCGCCGTGGTAGTCCAAGAGTTAGACGATGAAAGAGTTGAAAAATGCCCTCACCAAGGAATAGTGAGAAACGTACTTTACAGCATCTACGGTGAGCAGGACGGCAGAAAAAAGCTTATCGGAGATCAATACTCACTGACCGAAGCCGAGAGTGTCGTTCGATACCTTTCGTTCGGCGGCGGTTATAACCCCTGCTGGGAGATCAGAAAAACACATCTACCCATCAGCGCGTGGAATAGCCTCTACGAAAGGTTCTCGACCAAGATGCCAATCCGCTTGCCCTCGGTGTTGGTATCGCTCTTCTGGTGTAACGAGCACGGTGCCGTGGGCTTTCGCTTGCACAACACCCCTTGGACGGATGAGTGTCTGGAGATCCTGGAGATGACCGCAGCCGCTCTTCGACAAGAACAGCTTGCCTTCGGCCTCGACGAACACCTTGTCGATCTGCTTCACCTCGCGGGACAAGCAGACATTCGGCTCCTGGTACTTGATCCATTCGCGCCCACGCTCAAGGGCCTGCCGCTTTATGACGATTGAGCAATCCGGCCGGCGGGAAATCCCGCCAGCCCCCGAATTCGAATTGGCTCGCTGTCGTTGACAGCGCCTCCCAAGGAGCCAGGGTTTAAGGCTCCGGCGCGCAAGCGCTAACCCACCCAAGACCGCCACAGCACTCGGCAGCGCGGTCGCATCACGCAAGTGATGGAGTGCATCCTACCCACCCACGCGGGGACTTCATCCCCGCGGGAGAGGCCTGCGTATTCGGAGACCTCTCATGACCTCTCTCAACAACCACTCCAGCGCAGGTCACACTGCTGCGTACCTCAAACTCCCGATCGTTCTCACCAACGCGGCCTGGCTGCGCCTGGTCTATCTCGCCAACCCTGCCAGGGTCGACGAGATGGGCACCCGGCTGGCCAGTGTCGTTCAAACCGCCTGGCAGGAGCTTTCTCTCCAGCCGACCGCGAAGCACATCCAATTCCACCTGTACCACAAGGAGGAAGAGGGGCAGGACCGCGCGCTCGCGCTGCTGGTTCTCTCGATAGTCGAGCCGTCCGATGAGCCTTCCTACCTGCGCATCGAGTTGCAGGAAGAGTGCCTCGCCGAACACCCGGTTACCGAGTAGTTCATCCCCTCACCACGATCCCGCTTCGGCGGGATCATCCTTTTCGCAGGTCATACCATGATCACAGTTCCCGGACAGTTGGCCATTCGAACCATCAACGGTCGCTATGGCGAGTTCAATGTGGGAAAACTCTGGACTTCGATCGGGGAGTTCATCATCAAGGATGCCTTCCTGGATCAACACACCGAAGGCAAGTACCGCGGTGATTTCGTCATCGCCAATATCCGCCCCCACCACTACTCCGCCGGCGGTCGGCTAGTCATCGAGATCCGCGCCATAGTGGACAGCATGACGCTGAACGATATGGACAGCCTCAGCGACGAGGAGGTAGAGCGTCTTTCCGGCAATGAGGTGGATCCGCTCGACGAAGTGCCCGAGATCCAGCTCCCCACAGTAGTACCGGCGATACCACCAAAGTCGCCGTCACCCCAGAAGTCGAAGCCTCTGTGCCTCGCTGCAACCAGGGACGCGCCTTTCGGTATGGACACTCCGGCTCCTGCAGAGCAGGCCGCCTCTCTGGACACAGACGCGGATGCAGAACTGTTCGGGACGGTCTGGCCGCTAGGCGAAATCGTCAAGCTGGACACCACGGTCGACCGCAAGCGACTACGCCAACAGTGCGTGCGACTCGGCGCGCTGGGCTATGAGCTCGACTTCAAACAACAGGTGTGGACCCGCAAGGAGGCCGCATGAAATCGATCTACAACACCCCAGGCTTCAGCGAGGAGTTGTTGCTGGTTTGCGCCTCGCTGCGCGAGGTCGGACTGGACAATCTGGCTGACCAGTTCCGCGCGGCAGTGTTCGACCGATCCGTCGTCGACCAGGCCATCATCGCACTGCGTGAGCGGGTGAAGACCCCTTCGCCGGAGCATGCGGCCGACAACGAGCCCTGGTTGTACTGCGACTGGCAGGCCAGGCAAACAGCTTACCGGCTCCTCCAGCGCCTTGAGCGCGCAACACGCTGAAGCAACACCCTACCACCCCCTGCCGGGCTCTCCCGTCAGGGAGACCTGGCCAACCACAGGAGCACACCTATGGGATGGCTTTTCTCACATCAGACGAAGGAAGACCTGCTGCGTGAGCTGCTGGCCCCAACCAGTACCTTCGCAGGCAGCACCGAGGTGCTGGCACACGCAGTCTCCGGCAATGAACTTTGGACTGTCGTAAAACGAACTTTTCACCTTGCCGGATTCTATTTCGGCAAGCCGGCCGGTCACTCGATCACCATGATCGAGCTGCACTTGCTGGACTGCTCGGCCGGGCAATGGGGCTACAAGACCATTCCGGAAAGCGCCGGCCCGTTCTACTACGGCTGTCCGCTGGAGTTCCTGGACCTGGCTCACGATGAGATCAACCAGGAATGGCGTAAACGCCTGACGCACGAACACCAAGCCTGACCGCACCAACCACTTCCCTTGAGGGGCTCCCTCAAGGGCGCTCCTCGTCTACCACCAGGAGCACACCATGAATCCATTGTTCACCAACCTCACCCAGGAAACCCTCGCCTACCTCGAGGACCAACTGTCCAACAACGACGTCGCCGGCGACGACGAGCTCATCGACTTGTTCATCGAGGAGCTGTCGCTGACCTTGGAGCAGGCGGAAGCGGCTGTCGCGCTACGCGATCAGTACCTCTGCCAGGTCTTCCTGATCGGCCAAGGGCCGCTGCACCAAGCCGATGGACTCAGCTTCGACCCTCACACCAAGAGCGTTCGGTAGCCACCACGCTCCCCTGCACCAGTTGGACTACACCCCGAGGGGCTTCACCGCCCCTTGAGGGCGGCGTGGCTCCTCCTTCCAGGAGGTTCCTATGCCCAGTCCCACCCCGCTCTACCAGATCGAAGAGTGTCCAGACCTGTACGTCGACGCCTGCGTGTGCGACGAGCAGTGCAACCTGGTCTTTCTTTCGGCCTGGGGCCGCGACACCGTGACACAAGAGTTCCTGGCCAGGCTGACGCTGGGCCGGGAAGAAAATGGCATCGACCATTTCCACATCATCGTGGACGGCCGCCGCTTACCTGTCTTCCCAAACCAGGATCTCCTGGAGAAACGCACCACCCGTCAGTTCCGCGGCACGTTGTTCGGCAGCCTGCTCAATCTTTGGCTGTTCGATCGGCGCGCCTCGGCGCCCGACCGAGGCAATCACCTCGCCTTCGCACTCCTGCAGCGCGATGAGGATCCACACCAGAGGCTCTGGCCGCTGGTGATGGAAACCTGTCCGCTCCCCCTCCTGCAGCACTGGCGCGAGCCGGTGATGGAGGTTCTCACCCAGCACCAGATGTTGACGGCCCTACCCGGGACGATCGGCAACGTCTGCGCCTGGCGACTCGCCCTGCGGGTCGACGTGCTTGAGCCCACCCTCGGTGAGCTAATCCGCGAAAGCATTCTTACCACCGATGCTCAGGCGCAAGCCTGAGCCATCCCTCTCAGACTCAAGGAGGCCCCATGGCCCTCATGTTCCCGCGCTTGGCGCGCAACTTTGCACGCAACGGCTACTTCCCTACCGATGAGGTCACCCTCGAACGCGCTCTGCAGGCCCTCACTCCTGCCCCGTCGGGAAGGATGAGGATCTGTGACCCCTGCGCCGGTGAGGGTGTTGCCCTGGCTGAGGCAGCACACACCCTCGGCCGCGATCAGGTCCAAGCCCTCGCTGTCGAGTACGACCGCGAGCGCGCCGACCATGCCCGAGGATTGCTTGACCGAGTGCTGCACAGTGACCTTTTCGACACCATGATCAGCAGGCAGTCGTTCGGACTGCTCTGGCTCAACCCGCCTTATGGCGACCTGGTGGCGGACCACTCCGGTGCGTCGCAGTACCAGGGCAGCGGCCGCCGGCGTCTGGAGAAAGCGTTCTACCAGCGCTGCCTGCCGTTGCTGCAGTACGGCGGCGTCATGGTTCTGATTGTTCCTCACTACGTCTTGGACGATGAGCTGACTGGCTGGTTGAGCAACCACTTCACCGGCCTGCGCATCTACGCAGCCGCGGATCCTACCTTCAAGCAGGTGGTGATCTTCGGCATCCGGGTCCGTCGGCAGGACCTGGCCCGGGCGGACGCCAATCAGGTGAGGTCTCGCCTGCAGGCGATCGGAGCGGGCCAGGAAAAGGCCGAGGAAATTCCAGCGGCTTGGCCGTGGGAACCCTACGTGGTTCTGCCGGCCACCAGCGAGCTGGAGCACTTCTACCGAGTAACCCTGGAGCCGGAGCAGTTCGCCGGTGAAATCCAGCGGCTGCGAGGTCTCTGGCCTGACTTCAACCTGCACTTCGCGCAAGCGGGGCTGCAGCCGCGCCCACCAGTCCGCGAGCTGTCTCGCTGGCACCTGGCCCTGGCCCTGGCCGCCGGCGCGATATCTGGCGTCGTGCGATCGAAGTCGGGCCGGATCCTGGTCGTGAAGGGTGACACCTACAAGGACAAGGTCCGCAAGACCGAATTCACCGAGGACGACGACGGCAACATCACCGAGGTGAGGATCCTCACCGACCGTTTCATCCCGATCATCCGGGCATGGGAAATGACACCCTCCTCGGTCAATCAGGGCCGCGTGCTGACCATCAGCTCCTCGGCCGCGACCACGGAAGAAGCTGAAGAGCCCCAACCTGAGCCGGCCCCCGCACCCGCACCGCTGCTGATCAGCCCTGGCCGGGTCGTAATGACCGCAGCCGTGAGCCACCTGGTGGAAACCGGTCAACTCAACCCAGCGCCTTTGCTGAAACGCCATCTGGCGGGAGATTGGGGAACGCTGGACCAGGAAGACTGGAACACCAACCAGAGAGCCCTGAAGTTCGGCGATCGGCTGCTGTCGTCCTACGACATCGACGCCGGCGACGAATCCAGGCTCTGGATCATCACTGAGGCAGACCGCAGCTCAACCACGCTTTTGCTCCCTAGCGATTACTGACCTCGCCCCCGCGGCGATTCCTTCCACTCCACCCTGCAGGGTATGCCGATACCCAAAGGGGACCGTGCACGCCCTGCTCCGTTCTTCACCTGCAGGAGATGCACATGAACGCTCTGACCCAACCGGCCGCCCTCGCCGCCTCCCACCTGAACATCAACCTGACCGACTTCATCGACGAGTTCGGCGACGAGCTCCTGGAGTCGCTCAATCGCTCCAACCCCCCGGTCTATACCGGCTCCGTCAACGCTCACCGCCAGTTGGTGATGGACCGACTCAAGCGCAAGCCCTTCGCGGCCCAGGCCGAGGTCGTCCAGGCCATCACCGCCCTGCTGCTGGACCGTAACGAGCAGGCCGGAATCATCAACGCCGAGATGGGCACCGGGAAAACCATGATGGCCATCGCTGTCGCAGCGGTCATGCACGCCGCCGGCTATCGCCGGACCCTGGTCGTCTCTCCGCCGCACCTGGTCTACAAGTGGCGCCGCGAGATCCTGGAGACCATCCCAGCCGCCCGCGTCTGGGTACTCAATGGCCCAGATACTCTACTCAAGCTGCTCAAGCTGCGAGATCAGATGGGCGACGCCTACGACGGGCGCCAGGAGTTCTTCATCCTCGGCCGCGTGCGGATGCGGATGGGTTTCCACTGGCGGCTCGCCTGCTGGAAGAAACGCGCCGCCGGCGGCCAACTGCTCGCTGCGTGCCCGGATTGCGGACAGGTCCTCGAGGACCTGGAAGGCAACCTGGTCACGGTGGAGGAGTTCGAGCGTGGTGACCGTCGACGTACCTGTTCCTCCTGCCGTGGGGCGCTCTGGACGCTGATCCGACCAGGCAAGCCCGACGGCGGCAACCGGCGCGCAACGATTCTCAAGTCGATGTGCCGGATACCAACCATCGGCCCGGTCAGGGCGGAGCGCCTGCTGAACGACTTCGGCGAGGACTTCCTGGCCACGATGTTGGTGGACAACGTCTCGGAGTTCATCAACCTGATGGACGCCAAGGGCAACTTCGTCTTCAGCGATCGGCAGGCCAAACGCATGGAGCGATCGATGGCAAACATCGAGTTCGGCTTCGGTGAAGGCGGCTACCAACCGACCGAGTTCATCAAGCGCTACCTACCTGATGGCTACTTCGACCTGCTGGTGCTGGACGAGGGACATGAGTACAAGAACAGCGGCTCGGCCCAGGGCCAGGCCATGGGCGTTCTCGCAGCCAAGGCACGGAAAACCGTGCTGCTGACCGGAACGCTCATGGGCGGCTACGCCGACGATCTGTTCTATCTCCTGTTCCGCATCCTCACCCAGCGCATGATCGAGGACGGCTATCGGCCCAACGCGCGCGGCAGCATGGCTCCCGCAGCCATGTCGTTCATGCGCGACCACGGTGTGCTCAAGGATATCTACACCGAGCGCGACGGTGATTCGCACAAGACAGCGCGGGGCAAGAAGCTCTCGGTACGCACGGTGAAGGCTCCCGGCTTCGGCCCAAAGGGCATCCACCGCTTCGTATTGCCGTTCACCGTGTTCCTGAAGCTCAAGGATATTGGTGGCAACGTACTGCCCGACTACCAGGAGGAGTTCATCGACGTGCCCATGGCGCCTGAGCAGGCTTCGGCCTATCAGCGCCTGGCGGCCACGCTGACAGCGGAGCTCCGCCAGGCTCTGGCGCGACGAGATACCACGCTCCTGGGCGTGGTCCTCAACGTGCTGCTGGCTTGGCCGGACTGCTGTTTCCGACCGGAGATCGTCAAGCATCCGCGAACCCGGGACACACTGGCCTTCGTGCCAGCGATCTTCGGTGACGAGCAGTTGATACCCAAGGAGCAGGTGCTGGTGGACCTCTGCTTCGAGGAGAAAGCGAAGGGCCGCAAGGTTCTGGCATACACCGTCTACAGCGGGACGCGCGACACCACGTCCAGGCTGAAGAAAGTGCTCGAGCAATCCGGGCTGAAGGTGGCAGTGCTACGTGCTTCGGTCGATACCGCTCGACGCGAGGATTGGATCCTCGACCAGGTCGATCGCGGCATCGATGTGCTGATCACCAACCCGGAGCTGGTGAAGACCGGGCTGGACTTGCTCGACTTCCCGACCATCGCGTTCCTGCAAACGGGCTACAACGTGTACACCCTGCAGCAGGCCGCGCGGCGGTCGTGGCGGATCGGGCAGAAGCACCCGGTGAGGGTGGTGTTCTTCGGCTACGCCGGCAGCTCGCAGATCACCTGCTTACAGCTGATGGCCAAGAAGATCGCTGTGGCTCAGAGCACGTCGGGAGACGTTCCCGAGTCAGGTCTCGACTCGTTGAACCAGGATGGGGATTCTGTGGAGATGGCGTTGGCACGACAACTCATCGCAGCATGAACTCATAGGCCACCTTCGGGTGGCCTTTTTTCTGGGAGTCCTTCTCCACATCTTGTCTGAACTACCTGCATCTCCTAGCAACAGCACCAGAGACAGCTGAAAATAACTCTACGCTCACCACATAGGCACTGAAGTGCAGGATAAAAAAATCAAGATTTGTGCGTCATCTAATAAATGGGGTACAGTCTTGGCCGCGCTGGTGCGGCGCATGAAACCCGAGAGGGACGCACTGTCACTATATGAACCTCGCAAAATTGGCACTAAGTGCCACAGCGAGCCAGTCCTTACCTCCGTAAGTGCCACGAACGGCACAAGGGGAAAACATGGCATTATCTCTTATTCGTAGTCTCACTGCGTCCGCCTCACGAAACATCTCGGCGTTGAAACGCGATGCCAAACGCTTGCAGAAGAACTCCTTTCTTGTGTTTGGAACAGAATATCCACTCAAGGTTTGCCAAAATGCGGTAGCAGTTTCTCGCGGCTTCCGCTCACTCGCTGATGTCGATAAACTGGAGCAGCACATTGGCATGAATAGAAGCGCTCCATTCTGGGTGATCCGTGGCCGCAACGATACACACCAGGGGGTACTGGAAGCGCTATATTGTTTAGACCTTGAATATACCGAGAATGGCCCCGTCGTTTTTACTGGAAACCCAAAGCACTCTATACTTCCAGCCTTAGTCCTTTTTCTTGAGCAAATGAGCTTTAAGAAACTACCCGGACTAATCCTCATCGAAACAAAAGAGACCTCAATCCAAACAACCCATATATTCGACGCAATAGAAAAATTAGAAGTCGAAGAAACTCTAAATAAATTTCGATTTCTTGACTTGCGAGACCGAAACCTTCCCGTTTCGCTTAGTACCGAGGCTCGTTGCTGGATCGAGTCAATTGTCAGTTTATTGCCAAACGACATCCAAGAGGAAATACGTAATAAAGGATGGTCAACTCACTTAGAGATCAGTGCATATGAGCATGCAAAGTCTCGTAATCAAGTATTTGGCTCCTCCAACTTCCCTTGCGTCCCCTTCCTCTCCATAAAGTCAGCGATCTATCAACTCATTTCAGGCGCATACCCTCCCTTATGGATGCAGCCATCCTCCTCTGGCGAAATATCTAAAGTTGATATACGCCGACCTCCTCTCGAAAAAAGCTCAGAGGAAACCTTACTTTATCTCATAAAAAAATTAGAGAATCGACAGTTCCACACAGGCATTTCATGTGAGCATGAGAGTCGATGGCGGCCGTATGTCGTACTCTTCTCCAGGAATGATCCGGCTAGCGAGGTACTAGCAGGAGTTATACACTCGTACTTTTCTTGGAAGCAAGATAGAGACCATCGCTCACCCACCCTTTATGTTTCAGATGGAGCAGTTCCCTATGCTCCCAAGCTTCTAGGTTTAGGCGGCCATACGGTCATTGCAAATGGAATCACTGAAATTCCCGACGGGGATGGTCTTGGGGAGTTCTATGGCTACAAGAACTCACTTAAAGTCAGCTCCTTATCTAACGGAATACAGTTCATGGGTAAGCATGTATCACTAAAGTAAGTGCTACGCCGACCATACAAAAATACGAGGCTCCAATGGAGCCTCTTTTAGAACCTATGTCATGATAATTTCCGTTATTACTAAAGCGTCAATCTTGACTGTCTTCATTGGCAAGTCAATTACTGCATCGGCACATGACTCGTAGTCTCCTGAAAAGTAAGCGTCCGGCGAACTCACCTTCCGAACTCCAGCATTAAGGGCGATGGTGTCCGCGTATTTTTAAGCGGACGCGATCACCCTTATCGCCAGGATTTCCATGCGCCAACGAAGCTCTTACCCGAAACCGTTCAAAGCCCAGGTCGTTCAGGAATGCCTGCAACCTGGGGCAACGGTGTCCAGTGTCGCCATCAGCCACGGCATCAACGCCAATGTCATCCGCAAATGGCTGACGCTTTATCGAGACCAGCCCGTACCAGCCTCGTTACCAGCCTTTGTCCCGCTGAAGGCCACCCCTAAACGGCCAGCCGAAACGTCAGTGCTCATTGAACTGCCCATGGCCGGGCAAATGATCACGGTGAAATAGCCAGCCTCAGATCCCGAGGGCTGCGCGCAATTCATCCGGGCTTTCGCTCGATGATCCGCATCGATGCGATCTGGCTAGCCACCGAACCGATGGACATGCGCGCCGGCACCGAGACGGCATTAGCCCGGGTAATTGCGGTGTTCGGTGCGGCGAAGCCGCACTGCGCTTATCTGTTCGCCAATCGCCGGGCTAACCGAATGAAAGTGCTGGTGCACGATGGCGTGGGCATCTGGCTTGCCGCGCGTCGACTGAACCAAGGCAAGTTCCACTGGCCCGGCATTCGCCATGGCTGCGAGGTCGAACTCGACAGCGAACAACTCCAGGCCTTGGTGCTGGGCCTGCCGTGGCAGCGCGTCGGCACAGGCGGTGTGATCAGCATGCTGTAAACGCCGGCCATTTGGCTGGTCTACTTGTCGTCGCATCGCGCCTGCTCTGGCACAATCGGCGGCATGACTTCCTCGCCCAACCTTGACCAGATGACCCCGGAACAGCTTCGTGCCTTGGCGGCACAGGCGTTGCAGTTGCAATCCCAGGTCGAGGCGATGAGCAGGAAAATCCGCAACAATGAAACCCTCATCGAACAGTTCAAGTTCGAAATCGCTCTGCTCAAACGCCACAAGTTTGCCAAGCGCAGCGAGCAAATCAGTTCGGCGCAAGGCAGCTTGCTGGATGACCTGCTCGACACCGACCTTGAAGCTATCGAGGCCGAGCTGAAACAACTCCTTCCAGCTTCGCCACAAGCCGAGCCACGGCAATCCCCGAAACGTTCGCCATTGCCGCCGCAGTTCCCGCGCACGGTGATTCGCCACGAACCTGAAAATACCCAATGCGCCTGCGGCTGCCAACTTCAACGCATCGGCGAAGACGTCAGCGAGAAGCTGGATTACACGCCGGGCGTGTTTACCGTCGAGCAACATGTGAGGGGCAAATGGGCCTGCCGTCAGTGCGAAACCCTGATCCAGGCGCCGGTGCCAGCCCAGGTTATTGATAAAGGCATCCCGACCGCAGGTTTGTTGGCCCACGTGATGGTGGCCAAGTTTGCCGATCACTTGCCGCTGTACAGACAGGAAAAAATCTTTGGCCGCGCCGGGCTGCCAATTGCCCGCTCGACCCTGGCGCAGTGGGTCGGACAAACTGGCGTGCGGCTTCAGCCACTGGTCGATGCACTGCGTGAAGCCGTGCTGAACCAGGACGTGATCCACGCCGATGAAACACCGGTGCAAATGCTTGCACCAGGCGAGAAGAAAACCCACCGGGTCTATGTCTGGGCCTACAGCACGACGCCGTTTTCGGCGCTCAAAGCGGTGGTTTACGACTTCAGCCCAAGCCGTGCCGGAGAACATGCACGCAACTTCCTAGGCGACTGGAATGGCAAGCTGGTCTGCGACGACTTCGCTGGATACAAGGCCGGTTTTGAACAAGGCATCACTGAAATCGGCTGCATGGCTCATGCTCGCCGCAAGTTCTTCGACCTGCATGTCGCTAACAAAAGCCAACTGGCCGAACAGGCGCTGCACTCAATTGGCGGTTTGTACGAGGTTGAACGCCAGGCTCGGGACATGAGCAACGAAGACCGTTGGCGAATACGTCAGGAAATGGCGGTACCGATCAGCAAAACACTGCATGACTGGATGTTGGCCCAGCGCGACCTGGTGCCCAACGGCTCGGCCACAGCTAAAGCCCTCGACTACAGCCTGAAACGCTGGGGAGCGCTGACGCGCTACCTGGACGATGGGGCTGTGCCCATCGACAACAATCAGGTGGAGAACCAGATACGGCCGTGGGCGCTCGGACGCTCGAACTGGTTATTTGCCGGATCGCTGCGCAGTGGCAAACGAGCAGCAGCTATCATGAGCCTGATCCAGTCCGCTCGCATGAACGGGCATGATCCGTATGCCTACCTGAAGGACGTGCTAACTCGCCTGCCGACGTTACGGTCGAAAGACATCAGCCAGTTGCTGCCGCATCAGTGGGTACAGATCTAGCTTATGTGATCTATTGTCCCCTGTGAAACATATATAAATCATACTTGGTAGGTGAGGGAAATGGATATTCGCCTGGAGATTTTAGCGCTTGAACAGCTGTTGCTAGAGCCGGAATCGAGAAAGAATGATCGACTGCTTAAACAGCTGCTTACCGAAGACTTCGTTGAATTTGGAGCTATCGGCAAAAGCTGGACGAAAGCGGAGGTGATCGTGGGACTAAAATCCCAGACTTGGATCAAAAGGACAATCGAGGATTTCAAACTGCGTGTGCTTGCAGATGGTGTCGCGTTAGCAACGTACCGATGCCGTCATCAAAATGCTAATGGCGATGAGTCGTTATCAATGCGTAGCTCTGTTTGGAAAACCTACGAAGATGGTTGGCACATGGTGTTTCACCAAGGCACGAGGGTCTCCGAGTAGATGTCGGTACCAAAGCCAATGTGCATGAGGCGGTACCTCACACATATGAATCGATTCTTTTGCTGATACGGCTCAACCTAAGTAAAGGTGTATTGGCCGTACGCTTACCCTGAAAAGACCGGCGGCTGGCTTGCTGAGCAGCATACAAGCAGCACCAGCGCGGTAGCGCGAGGATATCAAGCTCTGCGCGTACCGGGGCCGCAAAGAGGCCTTGTCCGACAAGCAGGTGCTACCCTGGGGCTGCGGGCAGCGGCCGGCGAGCCCAAGGCTCAGCTCGCCCGCGAATTCAACATCAGTCGGCAAACGCTCTACCAGCACTTCCGCACGAACGAGTGACTCATGCCGCGGGAGAGTCGGAAAAGATCGCTCCTAGTGAACTAGGCGCCTACTACGACGCGTCATTATTTCTCGTCGCTGCATCGCTCAGACAGAGCATCAGCCTTGGCGCGTTGTTCCATAGCGAAAGCGTGCTCCGCCGGGAGCAAGTCTTCAGCCGGTTGGCCGTCATCTCTTACAGGAATTTGCTTTTGCACCCGATGGGCATACTCCAAACAGCGAGCATTCTCTCCCTTTTCAGCACTGATCATGGCAAGTGTGTTCGTCAAGTATATCTTGGCAGGATAGGCTAGCTCGGTTGCGCAGTCTGACAAAAGCTTATTTGATAAGGCGCGAGCGGCATCAAGCTCTTTTTTCTCAATCATACCCAACATTTGTCGAGTTTTTTTCCTTATTTGCATATAGTAGCAGCCCTTGGGCGGGACGCTATAGGCTCCTTCAAACCAAACTCTAGGACCGCACCATGCAGAGCAGCTTGGCGAATTTTCCTCACGTTTGACGCTTACTGACAGCAGCCCTGTCTGGGTGATACTTAGCAAACATGAAGCAGAGGAATACGGCGAATGCACCACTCCTTTATTATCTCTAAGAGTGCCTTTAAGGCTGCATGTAGCCCCATTAGGCCCATCATTATGGATAAGAAATGCCTGAGCCTCATCCTTTTCCGGCCAGATATTGATGTAGCCTCTTCCATCCCCCAATGAGTACTCATTTGCTGGTATTTTCGCAGCTTGGGTCATTGTGGGCGCGAATATGAGCAAAAAAATGAACGAGCAGATTGATCTGGGCACCTATCCTTTTCTCCCTAATGTTCAACCATCTCTAAACCGTGGCCCAATAGGCCAACGTTATCGCCACTCCGGTTGTATAACGAATACCAGTGGCTATGTTGTTGTAAGCAGGCCAATATTCAGGCTGAGAAAGCTTCACACCGATTCCCTGAGTGAGCAACTGTTTGAGACTGGCAGGCAGATTCATCGCCTGAAGTTGTGATTGAGTTAGACGGCCGAGACTGGCACCGTAAGAGACCTCGATTCCAGAATCCTGGTTCGGACTGCCACCTGACATGATCTCAACTCCGACGCTAGTCGGGTATCGGTTCGGTGATTGTTTCAGCAGGTTTAGATAATTAGCACCATGACGACTCTTAATGGTATTGAGATTGGAGGAGACAGAACTGATCAAGGCTGTAACCTCCCCGCACGCCTTAGCCTTGTCTTGAGCCATTTGGAGTTGAAGCAGGATAACCTGAGCTGACTCAGCAGCAAGGATCGTTCCGTACTCCTTATCGATTTTCGAGACATCTCCGTTAGGCACAAACTCCGGATGGAGTACGAGAGGGATATCCCAAGCCTCCACAAGCTGTACCTCTGGAAATGGCTGGCCAGGAGAGCACTGGTTAGCCAGCCCCTTGTAGAGACCGGAAATAGACTGCCCCGGATTTTGGTAAATATTGATCTGTTGCGTTTCGCTCACTGTGTTGTTCATATCCATATCCTCATTGCTCATAGTTGAAGGATATTGCCAGATACTTGGCTCGCTCTTCCAATCGTTTTGTAATGAACTGGAGAGGATCATTCGGTACACCATTCCAGTTTCTAAGTTCATGGATGACTGCCGGCCAATCATGGCTATTTATAGCTTGTTGAAATTTTGGAAAATTACCAGTCTGCCCATATTGATAATATAGATCAAGCGCAACCGTTTTGATAGCTGGGGGTAGCCCATTCCACTTACCTGCAAACTGGTTGCTTGCTATGCGTTGAACAACAGCTCGCGCTTTGGCACTAAAGAGTAATAGCCCATCGTCATCCGTGAGACTTTGTCCCAGCAAGGCATAGACGCTCCAGAAGCCTGGGTCGGACGTTGATAGCTGCAATGCAGGTAATACCTTCTGTCGCGTAGAACCAACAAGATTCAAAGAGTTTAGCTCGGACGCTTCATGCACGAAGGTATCGAAGCCGTACCCGATGGTGATATGCCCCTGAACTATTGCGACGGTTTTCGCTCTCTGCCCAGCAGCGAGTTCATTACGAGCGATGAAATCAGTATTTATCTCCTGTCCATACAGGAACTGCATATTGGCCTGGAGGGCCTCCACCTTCTCACCTTTGTCTCCATCCTGCATATCTTGAACCATGTTGATGGCTTGCTGATTTATGGTGGCCTGATACTCCTCAAAGGTGATGCTATTAGGACGAACGCCCATCTCAACAGGTGTTCTCAGTGTGGTTTCATGAATTTTTTGGTAAATGTCGCTTACTGCAATCGGGCGACCTGCCAGGTTGGATATGGCACTCGTTAAGCTCTGGGTGAATGCAGGATCTATGCGTTGACCGATACTTAATGCATTTATGTACGATGCATAGGCGTATACGGTTTCCGAAGGAAACTCCAGTATTGGGACAGTTGTGGAGATTGCCTGCACAGATAAAGACTTTTGTATCGACGAATGAGCCTCGGCAGGCGAGTTCAGAAGATCAAAGTAGAGTTTTGTCATCATTGCATCCTTTCTGATAGCTTCGGCCATAATCTATGCCCCATAACTTCAGAAGGCAGCGCAATGGTCAACCTAACCTTCGTCTGGGGTGAGTAACATACTGATTCTCCATGCTTTTACGTATACCGGTATCGTCAAATCGATAGTGGCATTGTGGCGGCGTTGTTGGGTGCAGCACTCATTTCTGCTTACGTTGGTTTTTGGTTCTATTGTTCCCCACCTCCGAATATCAGCCGGGAAACTCTCTGCCACCACACCCGCACAGACATCTGAGACATGCCGCGCCGCTTGATCCTCTCGGTCACGGAGCGGGATATCCTATTTGCACTGCCGGTAAGCCGAATGACCTCACTGACTACTCCACCTCAACGAGTCCGCCCCATCGTCGATCCGCCAGCGACGCGGCGATGCCAATCACTTGGTTTTTTCGGTGCAGGTCAGCCTGCTGTGCTATCCAGCGTTCAGCCCTGATGCGCGACGAAGAGCCCCCGAGCTTCGTCAGCTTCGCACAGAGCATTAGGCCGGAGGATTCGCAAGAATTTCTCCCCTCAAAAAATCCTCCCCCCTTCCGCCGAGTATTTCCTACTGCATCAACGTTGTCCGTCTGAGAGGTTGTCCCCAGCTTCGCGCGAGGACCCTCATGAAACGCCCATCCCCTGCATCAATGATTCTTGGCCTCTGTTTGACGGCAATGGCCGGCCTGCTGAGCTACCAGCAGTACCAACTCGTTCAGCTCCGATCAGGCGTGGACAGTGCCGCGGAAAAGGCCTCGCTGGAGGCGATCCTGGCTCGCTTGAGTCGAGTCGACGAGCGCCTCGACGCCGTGGATGGACAGCACCTGGTCAGCAACGAGGACTTCCGTTCAGGCCAGCAGGCGCTGTCCAACCGAATTGACGCTGCGCAGGCGTTCGCCAAGCAGGCCTCCGATGCCGTCGAGAACCTGGCTCAGACCACCGCCTCGGCCGGCGACCTCTTGGTGCTCAAGGCAACCGTGGAGACACTGGACGGTTCTGTCCGCACGCTTCAAGAAAAGCAGGCCAAGGCGCCGCCGCTGATCGTGCCAGCGCCAAAACGCCCCATACCCGCCAAGCCCAAGCCGAAACCCAAACCGATGGAGCCCCCGCCCTTCTCGATCCTTGGCGTGGAGTATCGCGGGGGAGAACGGTTTCTGTCGGTTGCACCTCCGGGATCCACCCAGCTCAGCCAGATCTACCTCATTCGCCGGGGAGATGCCGTCGCCGGCACGACCTGGCGACTGACCGACCTTGACGATGGTACCGCGCACTTCGACGTCGCCGGCACCTCGCGCAGCGTTCGCATCCAACCATAGGACCCCGCCCATGATCAGAACCGTATCGCTCCTGTCCGGCCTGATGCTGCTGCTGAGCTATCCCGCAGCCGGCCAGGAGGCGGCGGCAAGCCGAGAGGCCAGCAGCCAACTGTCCGGTAGCCAACTCGGCACGCTGAAACAACAGACATCTCAGAGCGACCTGGCCCAGGAGTGGGGACTGAACCAACAGGAATGGACCCGCTACCAGACGCTCATGCAAGGCCCCCGGGGCGCTTACTCGCCTGGTATTGATCCGCTGACCGCGCTGGGCATCGAGGCGCGATCGGCAGAGGAACGGCGGCGGTATGCCGATCTACAGGTCCAGGCCGAACGGCGCCGGGTCGAGAAGGAACTCGCCTACCAGCGCGCATACGACGAAGCCTTCGCCCGCGCCTATCCAGGCGAGGGGGTGATCCGCCTCACCGAAAGCAGCACAGCCAACCCGTCGGGCACGCCGAACATGAGCCCAGCGTTGCAGAGCAGCGGGCGCCTGGCCCTGTTCGTCCAGGACAACTGCACCGCCTGCATCCAGCGGGTCCGCGACCTGCAACATGCAGAAAAGGAGTTCGACCTCTACTTCGTCGGTAGCCAGAACGACGCAGAGCGAGTGCGGCGCTGGGCAATCCTCGCCGGCATCGACCCGAAGAAGGTTCGCAGCAAGCAGATCACGCTCAATCATGACGAGGGCCGCTGGATGGCCCTAGGACTGGGCGGAGCCCTTCCCGCCCTGGTACAGGAGGTGAACGGCCGATGGCAACGTCTGTAGTTCGAGCCCTCCAGTTGGCCACCCTGCTGGTCCTGGTCAACATCGCTCAGGCCGCCGTGGATCCACCGCCGGCGTACAAGCAAATCGCCCTGCCCAAAGGGGTTCCGGCCGAGGTGCTCTACTCGGTCGCGCTGACCGAGAGCAAGGTCCTGCTGCGCGGCGAATACGTTCCCTGGCCCTGGACATTGAACGTCGCCGGGAAATCTTACTACTACGCGACCCGCACCGCCGCCTGCACAGCGCTACTCGCGGCGATCAACCTCTACGGGGCCAAGAGCGTCGATTCCGGCCTCGGCCAGGTCAACATCGGCTGGAACGGACATCGTTTCTCCAGCCCCTGCGAGTCCCTGGATCCGTACAAGAACCTGGACGCCACCTCCGACATCCTGATCGAGCAGCGGGACGCCCTGTATGCATCCGCCCCGGGAAGACCGGTGGACTGGATCCAAGTTGCCGGCCGCTACCACCGCCCCGCCGGCGGCGCGCCTGCCGCCAAATACCGTAGGACGGTTTCCCGCCACCTTAGCCAAGTTCTCGGCGTCAACCTACTGGTGACCAATCCATGAAGAAGTTCCTTGCCACGCTGGCATTTTGCACGGCGTTCGCGACTCAAGCCTGGGCCGCCGGGCTGATCGTTGTCGAAGACCTCGGCGGCGCCTCGGCGCTCCCCTACTACCAGGGCCTGGATCCGCAGCCATCCGCTTCCGCACCAGGACCTGGCGACCTGGGCGTCCGTGGCTCAGGTGCGTTTCCAGTTCGCTCCGCCCGCCTATCGCCAGGACGGGTCCAGGGGCGCGCCATCAACGCTCCAGGCCTGCAACTGCTGTTCCTGGTCGGCGACGACACGCTGTCTCGAACCTGGCTGAAAGAGCGAGGCGACGAGCTTCGAGACCTCCAAGCCGTGGGCCTGGCAGTGAACGTGGCCAGCGAAGCGCGCCTGACGGAAATCCGGGCCTGGGGGAAAGGACTTCAGATATTGCCGGCGCCGGCGGACGACCTGGTCGACCGGCTAGGGCTGCAGCATTACCCCGCCCTCATCACATCCACCGCCATCCAGCAGTAGGAGTCCTCATGACTACTCATCTGATCACCCTAGTCATCAAGCAGCCGAGCGACGCTCAGGCACGCCAACTCATGTACCAGGAGTTGCTCGGACTGATCTCACGCTACGGCGGTGAGGTGACGTCCAAGGCCTTGGAGGACGAGTCGACCCTCTGCGAGCTGCTGGTGCAGATGCTGCCTGATCATGAGGTAGAGCAAGCCAGGAAACAGGTGCTCGAACTTCATGCCAAGGGCCGCCTGCAGGCGCCGGCAAGCCTGAAGGTGTAAGCCATGGCTGGCCAGTACCCGTTGGAAGCGCTCTTGCGGCCTGCCGTGGAGCTCTACACCACCACCGTGTGCTTCACCGCAGCCGCGCTCTGCATCGTCGCGCCGTGGACGTTCTCCCTCACTCCGCTGTTCGGCATCGTGGCCGCGCTGTGCTTCGCCTGGCTGGGTATCGTGCGGCTGAAGCAGGCCGGCGTGGTGCTCCGCTACCGGCGGAACATTCGCCGACTGCCGAAGTACACGATGACCAGCGCCGAGATGCCGGTCAGCAACGAACACCTGTTCATCGGTAAAGGATTTCGCTGGACGCAGAAGCATACGCAGCGCCTGGCAGATACCTACCTGCCCCAGTTCGCCTCTTACGTCGAGCCCTCGCCCCTCTACGAGCGCGCGCGCCGGTTGGAGAAGCAGCTCGAGTTCGCCCCCTTCCCCCTGAAGCTGGTCGCCAAAGCCACTGCCTGGGACGTGGCCTGGAACCCCGCACGGCCGCTGCCGCCCGTGGGCGGTTTGCCTCGGCTCCATGGCATCGAGCCGCGCGAACAGGACGTAGGCCTGCAACTGGGCGAGCGCGTCGGCCACACACTGGTACTCGGCACCACGCGGGTGGGTAAGACGCGCCTCGCGGAGCTGTTCATCACCCAGGATATTCGCCGCACTCACTGCCGGGTACGACGCCGGCGGGTGAAGATGGGCCGGCGGACCCAGACGGTTCACCACGGCTATCGGCGCCGGCGCGCAGAGGAGCAGCCGGACTACGAGGTGGTGATCGTCTTCGACCCGAAAGGCGACGCTGACCTGCTGAAGCGTATGTACGTGGAATGCGAACGTGCCGGCCGCCTGGACGAGTTCTACGTGTTCCACCTCGGTCATCCTGACCTGTCGGCACGCTACAACGCCGTCGGCCGGTTCGGTCGGATCTCCGAGGTCGCCACCCGCGTCGCCGGCCAGCTCTCCGGCGAGGGCAACAGCGCGGCGTTCCGCGAGTTCGCCTGGCGGTTCGTCAACATCATCGCCCGCGCGCTGCACGCGCTGGGTATCCGGCCTGACTACCAGCAGATCCTCCGGCACGTCGTGAACATCGATGCGTTGTTCGTCGAATATGCGCAGAAATACATCAGCGAGCACGATCCCAGGGCCTGGGACACCATCATCCAGATCGAGGGCAAGCTCAACGACAAGAACATCCCGTTCAACATGAAAGGACGGCCCCTGCGGGTCGTAGCCATCGACCAGTACCTGACACAGAAACGCATCGCCGACCCGGTCATGGAAGGCTTGAAGAGCGCCGTGCGCTACGACAAGACCTACTTCGACAAGATCGTGGCCTCGCTGCTGCCGCTACTGGAGAAACTCACTACCGGGCGGATCTCGGAGCTTCTTTCGCCCAACTACGCGGACCTCAACGATCCGCGGCCGATCTTCGACTGGATGCAGGTCATCCGCAAACGCGCCGTGGTCTACGTCGGCCTCGACGCACTATCGGATACCGAGGTCGCCGCCGCGGTGGGCAACTCCATGTTCAGCGACCTGGTCTCGGTAGCGGGTCACATCTACAAGCATGGTGTCGATGACGGCCTGCCCGGCTCGCTCGCCAGCGGCAAGGTCCGCATCAACCTGCATGCCGACGAGTTCAACGAGCTGATTGGCGACGAGTTCATCCCCATGGTCAACAAAGCGGGCGGCGCCGGCGTGCAGGTGACGGCCTACACCCAGACCATGAGCGACATCGAGGCCAAGATCGGCTCCCGCGCGAAGGCCGGTCAGATCATCGGCAACTTCAACAACCTGTTCATGCTGCGGGTGCGCGAGACCGCCACGGCCGAACTCCTTACCAATCAGCTCCCCAAGGTCCAGATCTACACCAGCACGCCGGCGAGCGGCGCCAACGACGCGATCAACAACAACAAGAAGGTAGCCTTCACCTCCAGCTCGCACGACCAGGTGCAGATGACCAGCGTGCCGATGCTCGAGCCGGCCCACATCATTGGTCTGCCCAAAGGACAAGCGTTCGCGCTACTCGAGGGCGGCAATCTCTGGAAGATCCGAATGCCGCTGCCGGCGGTCGCCCCCGACGAGGTGATGCCGAAAAGCCTGCAGGAGCTGGCTGCCGGTATGCGCAAGGGCCAGGCCGCCAACAGCGAGTGGTGGGAGGCGCCGGGATACTCCGCCCTGCAGGATGGTCTGCCCCAGGACCTGGTCGACGATTTCCGTCACCTCGGCACCGGTGAGGATGCCGCCTGATGGCTGAAGTCACTCAACGAGCAGAGCAGCAACAAGAGAGCCAGAAGACCCTTCTCGGCACCATCATCAGTACGCCCTTCCAATTTCTCGGCGTGATGTTCGGGTCGCTGATCGGCGCAATCATCGTGGAGTGGGTTTGCCTGTATTTCTTCTGGCCTGACGCGGGCTGGAAGCATGCCCAGGCCATGTTTGAGTACGAACTCAGTTGGCTGTCGCAGGGGCTGCTACACAGCGTCGTCGTGCAGGAGCCAGGTCGAACCGCCACCTGGCTGGCCCAGTTGGCCTATGACTGGTTGTTCGTGAAGACCGGGATGGTCGACTGGATGACCAACATGACTACCATCGCGCAGGCCGGGCCACGGAGCCCGCTGGACGTTCGCTATCTCACCGCCCAGGGTGTCTCCACGCTGCAGAACTACGGCCTGGCCGCGCTGTACACGGTGCTGACATTCGTCGTGCGCCTGGTGATCCTGGTCATGACGATCCCGTTATTCGTGATGGCCGCGTTCACCGGCCTGGTGGACGGCCTGGTGCGCCGGGACCTGCGCAAGTTCGGCGCCGGCCGGGAGTCCAGCTACCTCTACCACAAGGCGCGCGGCAGCATCATTCCGCTAGCGGTCGTCCCTTGGACGCTCTACCTGGCAATTCCCATCAACATCAATCCCCTGCTCATCCTGTTGCCCTGCGCCGCACTGCTCGGCGTAGCGGTGTGCATCACAGCATCCACCTTCAAAAAGTACCTATAGGAGTCCGCACGGTAGTGACGACTGGAAGCGCTTCTGTGCTGCCAACAACCTGGAGCCCAGCATGAGCCGGCGCGGCAATTGTTGGGATATGCCGTGGCGGAATCCTTCTTCAGTAGTTTGAAGAAAGAGCGTATCCGCAAACGCATCTACAAAACCCGAGACATGGCCCGGGCGGATGTTTTTGACTACATCGAGGTCTTCTACACCCGAACCCGGCGGCACAGTCATCTGGGTGGCGTCAGTCCCGAGGCCTTTGAAAGCGCCTCGCTATGAGGCCCGGAAATGTCTATTGGAGCAGGGGTAGTCCATTGCAGTAAAAACATTTGCCGAGAGCGAGAAACCCACTTTCGGTCCTTTAAGAAACGTCCTAAATACGCCCGGATAGCTCTTAACAGACCATTGCTCGGAGGAAAAAACTCAACAAGGAGAACCCTGAAATGAAACCTCAAAGATCTGCCCTGACTATCGCCGCATTTCTCGCATTGCCGGGTATCGCGGCGGCTGCCAATACCATCACCTTCCACGGAGAAGTGACCGACCAGACCTGTTCCGCCGTCGTCGACGGACGAACCGACCCGACCGTGATACTCGACACCGTACCGGTAAGCGCTCTTGACGGCGCAGTCGGCAAACCCGCCGGGGAAACCAGCTTCACCCTGCAACTGACCGGTTGCGCCGCTCCGGCGGCCGATGCCGAGGAGCACTTCAGCGTGATGTTCCAGGCGGTCAATCCGACCAGCGCCGGCAATCTGACCAATACCGCGTCCGCCGGCGCCACCGGCGTAGCGCTGCAGCTACTGACGGCACCGGGCGGCAGCGAGGTCAATCTGGCCGGCGGGTCGGCCGTGGCTGCCGGTGACATCGTGCTCGCAGGAGGCGAGACCAGCACCAGCTACGACTATGCCGTCCGCTACATCTCCGAAGCGACCACCGTCACTCCGGGACCGGTGCTCGGCTCGGTGACCTACACCCTGCGTTACGAGTAATAGCGGAGGCGCCGCCCAGCGGCGCCCTCCCAGGTTCCGCCGCAGTACCCGAGGCCCCTCCTGAGCGCCACGGCGCCAAGGTGAACAGATGAATACTTTTCCACTGCCTCCGCTCCGTGCGGCTACGCTGGCGCTCGCCCTGCTGATACCCGCCATCCCGGCTCAAAGCAGCGTGGTGATCATCGGTACTCGCGTGATTTATCCCGGCGACGCCCGGGAAAAGACCGTGCAGATGATCAATCAGGACGCATTCCCCAACGTGATCCAAGCCTGGATCGACAACGACGACCCCTCCTCCACCCCGGAGACTGCAAACGCGCCCTTTCTGGTCAGCCCAGCGGTGACGCGCATAGCCCCCGGCAGCGGCCAGACCCTGCGCCTCCTGTATACCGGGCTCCCGCTGCCCGAGGATCGCGAATCGTTGTTCCATCTCAATGTGCTGCAGATCCCGCCCCGCGACCTGGCCAAGGCCGAGCGCAACCAGATGCTGCTGATGCAGCGCAGTCGACTGAAGCTGTTCTATCGCCCCGCCGCGCTGCTTGGCGGCTCGGAGCAGCTAGTCGAGCAGTTGCACTTCAGCCTGGTGCAGGCGAGCGGCAACTGGCGTGTGCGGGTGGACAACCCCAGCGGCTACTACGCCTCCTTCGCCGGCGCGATGCTGAGCATCGGCGAACGTCGCTGGCGGCTGCTGTCGAGCATGGTCCCGCCCAAAGGCCAGGCCGAGTGGGCGGCGGAACGCCCTTCGCCGCTCGCCCCAGGACCGGTCCAGTTGAACGCCCTCTTGATCAATGACTACGGCGCGCGAATGGAGGTCCAGCATGTTCTGCCACGTTGAGGCACGGCGCACCGGCAAACTGCCGCTGGCTCTGGGCGGCCTAGCGCTGGCCTTCGCGGGCCTGGCCAATGGAGAGGCGCAGTATCGTTTCGACGACAGCCTGTTGATGGGCTCGGGCCTCGCCGGCGGGACCCTAGAACGCTTCAACCGGGCCAACCAGGTGGACCCCGGAACCTACCATGTCGATGTCTATCTCAACGGCAGCTACGCCAGTCGCACCAGGATCGAGTTCCGCCCCCGGGCCGGCGGCGTCAAACCCTGCTTCGGCGAACGCTTCTTGCGCCGGACGCTGGGCGTCCGCCCCGCCTCTGAGGCCGGCGTGCAAGCGCCTGGAGATTGCCTGGGGCTGGAAGAACGCCTGCCAGGCTCGACCTTCAATCTCGACACCGCCCTTCTGCGCCTCGATCTCTCGGTGCCCCAGGCCCTGCTGGATATCAAGCCACGCGGCTACGTGGGTCCCGACGAGTGGGACGCTGGCAGTAGCATGGGCTTCGTCAACTACGACGCCAGCTTCTATCGCTCGAGCTTCGACGGAGTAGGCGGCAACGGCGACTCGGACTATGGCTACCTGGGGCTGAGCGGGGGCATCAATTTCGGCCTGTGGCGCCTGCGCCACCAGTCCAACTACAGCTACTCCAGCTATGCGGGAAACACCCGCAGCGACTGGAACAGCATCCGCACCTATGCCCAGCGCGCGGTGCCAGGCCTGCGCAGCGAACTGACCCTGGGCGAGAGCTTCACCGAGGGCAATCTGTTCGGCAGCCTGGGTTATCGCGGCGTGCGCCTGGCCAGCGACGACCGCATGCTGGCAGACTCGCAACGCCGCTATGCTCCACAGGTACGCGGTACAGCGAACAGCAACGCACGGGTGGTCATCAGCCAGAACGGCAAGAAGGTCCACGAATCCGCCGTCGCTCCCGGTCCCTTCGTCATCAACGACCTCTATGGCACCGCCTACGACGGCGATCTGGATGTCCAAGTGATTGAGGCCGACGGCAGCGTCTCGCGCTTTTCCGTGCCCTTTTCCGCGGTTCCCGAATCCATGCGCCCGGGCATCTCGCGCTACAGCGCCACCCTCGGCCAAGCGCGCCAGTATGGCGACGGCAACGACCTGTTCGGCGACTTCACCTATCAGCGCGGCCTGACCAACTCGCTAACCGCCAACCTCGGCTCGCGCCTGGCCGAGGACTATCTGGCGCTGCTCGGCGGAGGCGTGCTCGCCACGCCCTACGGAGCCTTCGGCTTCAACAGCATCTTTTCCCATGCCACGGTGGAGAACGGCCAGCGCAAGCAGGGCTGGCGTGTCGGTCTGAACTACAGCCGGACCTTCCAGCCGACCCAGACCACTCTCACCCTGGCTGGCTACCGCTATTCCACCGAGGGCTATCGCGACCTCGGCGACGCGCTTTCGGCGCGCCACGCCGATGAGCACAACGACTCCTGGAACTCCAGCAGCTACAAGCAACGCAACCAGTTCACCCTGCTGGTCAACCAGGGCCTGGGGGGCTACGGCAACCTGTATCTGTCCGGAGCCACCAGCGACTACTACGACGGCAAGAGCCGCGACACCCAGTTGCAGTTCGGCTACAGCAACACTTGGCGCCAGCTCAGCTACAACCTCGCCTATTCGCGCCAGCAGACCACCTGGTACCGCGATCTGAACGACGACTACGACCCGTCACTGCCGCCGCAATACAACCTGCGGCACGGCAGCGAACGTAGCAACACCTTAACCCTGACACTTTCCATGCCGCTGGGGTCCTCCAGCCAGGCCCCGAATCTCAGCGCGATGGCCTCCCGGCGTTCCGGCGACAGCCGCGGCAGCAGCTACCAGACGGGCCTCAACGGCACCCTCGACGAAGACCGCAGCCTGAGCTACGCGATTGCCGCCGGGCGCGACAGCGACAACCACGGCAGCGATTTCAACGGCAGTCTGCAGAAACAGACCTCGGTGGCGACGCTGAACGCCGGCTATGCCGAGAACAGCAGCTACCGGCAGCTCAACACCGGCCTGCGCGGCGCCGCCGTGCTGCATCGCGGCGGCCTGACCCTCGGCCCCTACGTCGGCGACACTTTCGCCCTGGTCGAGGCCAAGGGCGCCAGCGGAGCTGGCGTACGCGGTGGTCAGGGCGCGCGCGTCAACGGCAATGGCTACGCCGTGGTGCCATCACTCTCGCCCTACCGCTACAACCCGGTCAGCCTCGATCCGCAGGGCATGGGCGAAGAGGCCGAGCTGCTGGAGACCGAGCGCAAGATCGCGCCATACGCCGGCGCCGCCGTGCATGTGAAGTTCCGCACACTGACCGGTCACCCATTGCTAATCCAGGCCCAACTCGCCGACGGCAGCGCGCTACCGCTAGGGGCCAATGTGCTCGACAGCCAGGGTGTGAACATCGGCATGGTCGGTCAAGGCGGCCAGGTCTATGCCCGCGCCGAGGGCGACAAGGGCCGCCTGCGCGTGCAATGGAGCGAACGCCCAGGGGACGCCTGTCTGCTGGATTACGACCTCGACACTGGCCCTCGCCAGGCTATCGAACCCGGACAGGCGGTGATCCGCCTGCAGGGCACCTGCACGCCCGTCTCGGAGGCACCATGAAAACATCCCTGCGCGTCCTGCCTCTGCTCCTCGCGCTGCTCGCCTCGTCTAGCTGGGCGACCTGCTACAAGGTCACGGCGGTAGGCAACGCCACGACTACCTCCAACACCCAGATACGTCCCGGTGAAGGCTCTGCCGGCACCTGGGCCGGAGCCTGCGATACCTGCAACGGTTCCCTCGGTCTACCGAGCGTGATCAACGTCAGCGACGCCAGCTTCCAGCCCGACGGTAGCTTGATCGCCAGCTCGGTGGCGCCGCTCAGCCAATACGGCGACAGCGCCGGCTACGACCCAGAGCGCGTGTTCTTCCGCTGTGCTCCAGAGGACGATGTGTACGAGATGTTCTCCACCAATGCCGACGATCTCTACAGCGGCTGGTACCTAGGAGGCGACAGTGCGGGCAACTCGATTGGCCTGCAGTCCGCCTATCGCACCGCCTGGCCCAACGTGCTGCTGCGCCTAACCCACGTGGAAACCGGGCAGTATTTCACCGATGTCTGGCGCGAGCGTCTGCTCGGCGGGCTCGATATCGACTCGCGAGGCTTTCAACTGGTCAAGGCGAAGAACCTCAGCGCGGTACGCGCCGAACTGTTCCGCGCTCCGCTGGAGTTCATCCGCTACTACTCGCCGACTACCGCCTCGCGGTTGTACGCCTACACCCAGCCCGCTGGCTACATCGCCATCAAGGGTCCCGGCCTGGCCTACCCCAACGTCGGCGCCAGCCATAACGCCAACTACCTCGGCTGGCACTACAACTGGCCGGGCGCCATCGGCCTGTACAACGACGTGACGCTCAAGCGCTATCCCACCTGTTCCGTAACCAACGTCACGCCCCACGTTGTGTTCCCGTCGATTTCCCTCAGTGAGATTAATGCCGGCGCGAACCGTGAGATGCCCTTCGAGGTGGCCTTCAAGTGCCAAACGGGAGTGATCAACAGCACCGCCTCCAGCGGTACTGCACTGGGTATCAGGGCTTCAGCCGGGGCGCAGGCCGCGTCCGCTGCACTGGGCCTGAGGAACGCCAATGGCGGGCTCTCCTACCTAGTTTCCGACCGCTACGGCCAGCCTGGTATGGCCCAAGGCGTGGGTATCCGCTTGCTGCGCGACGGCAGTGCGATGAACCTGCTGGTAAGCGAGGATTCCGCGATGGGCAGCAATGCCGAAACACGGGGCTGGTATCCAGTGATCGGCAACGCCTCGAACAAGACTGGCGAAGCGGGAGGCATCAGCCAGTACAGCGAGACCTTCCGTGCGCGCCTGGAAAAACTCACCGTTGGCAGCATGCCCAGCGTTACCCCGGGACGGGTGGAGGCCAGCGCGCAGGTAGTGATTCGTGTCCAGTAAGATCCTGCTGCAAGGGGCACTGCTCGGCCTAGCAATGCTGGCCGTGCTGGACGCCCGAGCCGGAGTCACCGCCGAGCGCACTCGGGCAATAATCGCCGAGGGGCACCGCGAGACGTCGCTGCTGCTGGTCAACCAGAATGCCTATCCGGTCATAGTGCAGACCTGGATCGACGATGGCGCCCCGAACTCGACACCGCAGTCTGCCCGCGCGCCGATCATGCCGCTACCGCCGGTGTTCCGCCTCGAACCCGGACAGCAACGCAGCCTGCGCCTGCTGCGGACCGGCCAGGCGCTGCCAGGGGACCGCGAATCGCTGTACTGGTTGAACCTCTACGAAATCCCGCCGCAAGCCACCGGGCTGCTGGCCGAAGGACAGTCACGGCTGACCGTTACACTGCGCACCCAGATGAAAGTCATCTACCGCCCTCGCCCTCTGGCCAGAGGGGCGGAAGAAGCGCCACACCAGCTCAGGTTCGAGCGGCGGGGCGAAACACTACAGATGGAGAACCCTACTCCCTATTTCATCAGCCTCGCCGGCGCCGAGCTTGGCGGCCACACCCGCCTGGCGGCGGCCGAACTGTTGCCCCCCTTCTCCAGGCGCGTCCTGGCGCTCCGCCAGGCGCTGCCCGGCGGCCAGGCCGAGGTGCGCTTCAGCTGGATCGATGACGGCGGCAATCTCCAGCAGGGACGGAGCCTGCTTCACTGAGACATCCGCCGGCGCGTCTCGAACGCTCCGCGGTGGAAACTTGTCAATGGAACAAGTTGGCATGCACGCAGAAGGTCATCAAGGCCTGGTCGCTGTTCACTTCCAGCTTGCGCATCGCCGAGACCTTCTGCGTGCTTACGGTCTTGACGCTACGTTTCAGCAGCCGTGCGATATCGCAGACGTTGCTGCCGGAAACGAAGTGACGGAGTACTTCGAACTCCTTCATCGACAAGCGCGCGAAGCGGCTTTCCACTTCGTCGCGGTTCGCCAGAACACTGGTCGGGTCGAGCATGTTCGCGCCCCGGTAGACGCGGTTCTGCTTCACCACGTCGAGCGCCAAGAGCAGCTCGTCGAGTTCGCCGCTCTTCAGCACCACGCCGGACACCCCGTGATCGTAGAGGCTGTCGAGGATCAGGCGGTTGCCGACCATGGTGAAGATGAGCACCTTAGTACGAGGAAAGTTGCGCAACAGGTAGTCGATCAGTTTCAGTCCATCGCCGTAGCGCTCGTCCCCGGGCATGCTGTAGTCGGTAATGGCGATATGCGGCTCGCTCTGCCGGCACACCTCGACCAGTTCGCTGGGCGTGGAGGCCTCGCCCACCACCTCGAACCGACCGTCGCGCTCGAGCATGTCGCATACGCCCATACGCACGATCGGATGGTCATCGGCCAGTACTATCTTGAGCTTACTCATAGGCTTCTCTTGTGTTCTAATTCCAACTATTGACCCCGGACGCATCAGCCCGTCTTTCTCACAAACTCCAGCGCCTGCTCGATATGAACGAGCACCTCGCCAATCTCCACGGCGGAACATTCAAGGCGCGACTCCAGCAGGCCTTCCTCGGCGCCCTGACACATCACCACCAGCGTTCGCGCACGCATCACCGCCAGGGAGCCGGCCATGCGATGCAGGTCCTGCTGCAGCCCCTTCGGGTCGTTGCGGCGAATCGCTTGCCGGGCGGCCTCCAGGTCCTTGCCCATGGTCTCAAGGAAAAGCGCGCGCATGCGTTCCGGCACCTGCGGTGAGAGACCGTCGTCGAGCTGCGCGGGCGGGCCGAGGTCTCGCGCTTGCGCGGGAAGCACGACACCTGCGCGAGCGAACTCACTGAGCAGTTCATGCAAGGTATGCAGAGTGATCGGCTTCACCAGCCAACTGTTCATTCCCACTGCCCGGCAGCGCTCGCCCTCTTCTCGCAGGGCGTTGGCGGTCACGCCGATGATCGGCAGCGTCTCGCCTCGTTCGCGCAGCGCCTGGGTCAGTTCGTAGCCGGTCATGTTCGGCATGTTGACGTCGCTGAGCAGGAGGTCGAAGCGACCACTGTCGAACAGCTGCAGGGCCTGCCGCCCATCGCCGGCAAGGCTCACGCGACAACCCAGCTCTTCCAGTTGCTCGCGAAGCAGCGCCTGGTTGACTGGGTTGTCCTCGGCGACCAGCACTTCCAGGTCGAGTCTCCCCGAGCGGGCGCAGGCATTTGCCGGCGTTTGCTCGGGGATATCGCCACCCAGAGCCTGCGCCAGGGCCTGGCCGATTCCCGCCAGGTTGTGCAGGCCGACACGCCAGCCGTCCTCACGCAGCTCCGGCTGGCAAGGCGCATCCATGGACGCGCGCACCCGGGGGCCTGGCCAGGGCGAAGAAGCAGGCCCGGCCGCCATCGGCAGCAGCTCCAGAAGCACACAAGTCTCCAGCTCGGAGGGCGCCGCCTCGCCGCTGCTGACCTTGCAGCCCCAGGCTTTCAGCCACGCCCCTACGCTGTCGGCTAGCTCCCGCACGGGCGAGCGCACATGGACGCAAGCGGATTTCAAGAGCCCCGGCCGGCAAGCCAGCCCGGACTGTTCGTCCTCGGGCAACTCGAGCACCAGGCTGAAGCTGCTGCCGAGCCCTGTCTCGCTGACCATTCGCAGGTGACCGCCCATCATTTCCGCCAGATGCCAGCAGATCGACAGTCCTAGCCCCGTGCCGCCGGCATGGTGCGCTCCCGAAACCTGGTAGAACGCCTCGAACAAGCGCTCCTGCTGTTCGTGTGCGATACCGATACCGGTGTCGGCGACCTGCCACTGCAACAGGGCTCGACCATCATTGCGGGAGAGCAACTTCACGCGCAGGACCACCCGTCCGATATCGGTGAACTTCAGCGCGTTATTCACCAAGTTATTGAGCACCTGGCGAATCCGCGTCACGTCACCGATCAGTTGCGCCGGCACTTCGGTGTCGATGCAGGCATAGAACTGCAGGTCCTTGGCCATGGCGCTGGCGGCAAAGTTGCCAAGCACTTCCCGCACTAGGTCCAGCGGATTGAAGGCGGCCAGGGTCAGAGCCATCTGCCCCGCTTCGATCTTCGAGACATCCAGCACATCGCTAATCAGTTGCATGAGCGTCGCAGACGAACTCTGGATGGTGCGTAGGTAGGCGCGTTGCCGCTCGTTCAGGGTGGTCAGGTCGAGCAACTCCAGGGTGCCAAGGACACCGTACAGGGGAGTACGGATTTCATGGCTCATGCGGGCCAGGAACAGGGTCTTGGCCTGGCTGGCGGCATCCGCTGCTCGCTTCGCATTGGACAGCGCGGTCTCCGCCTCGCAGTGGACCGTGATGTCGTTGAATACGCACAGTACCGCCTCGGTGCCGGCATAGCGGGTCGCCGCGAAGGCGGTCTGCAAATAGCGCCCACCGACCTGGATACAGATGTCTCCTGGTACCTGCCCACGCGCATCGAAAAGCTTCCAGTTGGAAGTCAGCCCAAGGATCTCCGTGGGCCCGCCCAGCCACTGGGCGGCCAAGTGGTTGCAGGTCACCAGTTGCTGGTCATCCTGGGTCAGCACCACCAGAGCCACCGGCGCGGTCTGTATCAGCGTCCGGCTGAAGGTGTCGCTCTCCACCAGTTGCCGGTGCGCCCGATGCACCGGGTTGACGACGCTGCTGGTGTACCAACGCATCCCGAGCCAACCGGCCAGGAGCAGCGCCGGGGTCAGCAGCAGACCTGCCACCAGCCACCGGGAGTGGCGAAAGAAATTGCCGTAGTCGGTTCGGTAGACCGCGAGCCAGCCGTTCTCAGGCTGGCTGCGCAGTTGAACGGCGACCCCCTGTCGGGTGAGGTTCAGGCCATCCCTCAGGCCGGTCGCAGGGGCCGCGCCGAGCAATACCTCGCCATCCGGCGATACCAGGCTGTACGAATCGAATGCCGGGCGCTCAACCAACTGTTCGAAGTCATTGATTCGCCTGAGATCAAGCAGGCTCGCAGCGATGATCAGATGGTTCGGCTCGTCGTGCCACCAGAGTGTTTCCGGCAGATCAACCCGGGCGACTCCCAACATCTCCAGCGCCGAGTCGCGATAGCGATCAGCGCGTATCCAATGGACACGCTGAGCGTCCTCCCCCACCGGCCGGGTGCGCAAGCGCGCCAGAATGCGCTCGACTATCATCGGATAGCTTCCGCTCAACCTGTCACGCTGCGCTGTGGAGGGAATCGACGGCACTGCCAGGCGGGTGCTGCCGGAAAGATCAAAGATCAGTAACTGTGGCGCGGGATAGGCGGAAACACTCCAGAAGCTTCCGTAGAAATTGGCGAGCAATACACCGAGCGAAAACGGATCTCCCGAGGAATCGGCGCTCAACGCGTGCTTGGTAGCCAGTAGAAATGGCATAGCAAAGGAAAACTCCCGTCCCTCATAGACCGCTAATCCGTTTTCCTTTGCCAACAAGTGCCGCTGCAAAGGCACCACGTCATAGTCGTACTTCTGGGTGGTCTTGTCGCTTTTTCGAGCGATGCGCCCAAGAAATACCTCATGCTCCCGTATAACATCCATCATACGGGTGAAGTGGAAGGAGACTTTGTCCTCCTCCTCCTGAAACAATCTCCCCAGCGACCAGTAACAGATGCTGAACAGCAATACGGTCAGCACCACCACACAGATCAAGCCGATGCTCAGGCTCTGCGAGAGGGTTGTCCATTTGAGCAAAAGTTTGTTGTCGTGCTCCAAGGCACTAGCAGACTTCACGGGATGCGGCCTCCTTCAGCGACACTGTTGCGCTGACGGTGGTTGGCTGCGATCGACTCCGCGATAATGGGGATACTGCGTTAAACAAGGAGGCTGGGGCCGTCCTCCCTTAACTGCCGCTCGAACTCACGAGCAGACACTGCCTTAGAAATCAGGAAACCCTGCGCCCGGTCGCAGCCAAGACGACGAAGAAGATTCAGTTCCTCGCAGGTCTCCACGCCTTCGGCCACCACGTCGAGATTCAGGCGGTGACCCAACTCAATACAACTGATGACAGCTGCATTGAGGCCGTTATCCTCTACGCATCCCTGGACTAGGGAGCGGTCGATCTTCAGCTCCGTGAAAGGCGTCGTGACCAGGTTATAGAACGAGCTGTAACCCTGGCCAAAGTCGTCCTGGGCCAATCCGAACCCTTTCATGCGCAAGCGACAGGCACCTGCATAGTAGTTACTTGACAGAGTTGTGACACTGCTCTCGGTCAACTCGAAACATAGTGAGCTGGTACAAGCCCCGCGAGCGCCGACGTACTCATAGAGTCGATCCGGAAGTTCCTGGTTATCGAGCAGGTGCGGCGGCAGATTCACCGAAACCGGAATCTCGTAACCCGCCCTGCGCCACGATTCCTGGGCGTTCAGGGTCTGTTCGAGCACGCGCCAGAGCAACGCCTCGTGCAGACCGGTAGCGTCGACATCACTCATGAAACAGCTGGGCAGCAACAGGCCATGCTGCGGGTGGCTCCAGCGTATCAACGCCTCGGCGCCGACTATGCGCCCGGTGTGGAGGGATTTCTTAGCCTGGAACCAGGTCACCAGTTGCTCGTTATGCAGGGCATCCAGCAACGCCGTGCGCCCATGCGGAGTCTCGTCGGTTTCCGGCTCCAGCTTCTGCCTGAGGCATCTTTCCAGGTGTTCCAGAAGTTGGCCGATGGCCTTGGGCAGAGTCGGCTTGGGCAACAGGTCGATTACCGACAAGCCGAGACTCTGGGCGACCCGGCTGGCACTGAGCATCATCCGCTGCGACGAGGAGCTCATCAGCGCCAGCTTCGGACGATGCTTGAGATACGGCAGTTGCAGGATCATTTGGATACCATCCATGCCCGGCATCATCAGATCGCTGAGGATCAGGTCGAACCTGTCCTGCTTCAGGCAGCGCAACGCCTCCGCGCCGTCGCCGGCACCTACCAGGTACTGCACGCCGCGCTCGCGAAACAGGTTGAGCAGGTATTCGCGCTGAAACGGCTGATCTTCGACCACCAGCACCCGATAGGATTTCCAGCTCATCGATCCACCTTGAGAATATTAATCAAGCAGTTCTGAAGGGCATTCAGATCCACCGGTTTGACCAGGCAATCGTTCATCCCGGCGGACATGCAGCGCTCGCGCTCCTCACGCATGGCGTTCGCCGTCGCGCCGATGATCGGCTGCCGGAACCCTTGGCGCCGTAGCTCCGCGGTTAGCTCGTATCCGTTCATGTTCGGCATGTTGATATCGGTGAGCACCACGTCGAAGCAGGCCGTCTGGCAGTGCAGCAACGCCTCGCGACCATCGAAGAGCAGCTCCACGCTGCAGCCCAGCGCTTCCATCTGGTCCCTCAAGATCAACTGGTTGATCGCGTTATCCTCCACCACTAGGACGCGGAGACCTAGATTGCGCAACGGAGCCAGCCGTATCGGCGGCGTCGAAGGATCAGCGAGACGCCCATGGGCCAGGCCCAGAGCACGATGCAGGCCGTCCAGGTTGTTGAGCCCGAGCAGCCAGTCGCGGCCCTGTGCCTGCGGCTCCATATCACCCTGAGGGGAAAGCTCCACCCGGCATCCTGGCCATGCTTCGAACATCGGCGCCCCCTCCAGCAGTAACACTTCGACCAGCAGCGAGGTCGCGTCCGCCTCGTCCAGCGACCTCGGCGTCGCGACCATGGCCCTTCCACCCCAGCGGGAGATCCAGCCACACAGGCATTCCGTTAGGTCGCGGACAGGCGCCAGCACTTGGACGGCGCACCCGGCTAGGTCCTGCGGCTCAGCCTGCATCGCGATCCGCTCAAGCGGAAGCCTGAGGCTAAAGCTGCTGCCCAACCCCAGCTCACTGACCAGTTTCAGACTGCCATTCATTAGCTGCGCCAGGCGCTGGCTGATCGACAAGCCGAGGCCCGTGCCTGCGACCGGATGCTCGGAGCGGCGTATCTGGTAGAACGGTTCGAACAGACGCGGCTGATCCTCGACGTTGATCCCCATGCCGGTATCGTTGACCTGCCAGGTCAGCATCACACATTCGGCATCGACCACGCTGGCCTTCAGGTGGACGTTGACATAGCCATTGTCGGTGAACTTCACCGCGTTGCTCAGCAGGTTGTTGAGAATCTGCCGGATCGACGCCGCGGCCCCCCGCATGCGCAGCGGCAGCTCCGCAGAGAGGCAGGTATACAACTGCAGCCCCTTGGCCTGCGCGGCACCGGTGAACGACTGCACGACCTCTTCGGTCAATTCCAGCGGGGAGAATTCCACGCACTCTAGGTCCAGTTGGCCGGCCTCTATCTTGGATACGTCAAGCACATCGCTGATCAGTTGCAGCAGGGTCGACGAGGAATGCTGGATTGCCTTTAGGTAACCGGCCTGCTGCCGACTCAGCTCGGTACGCCCAAGCAGCTCAAGCGTGCCAAGCATGCCGTACAGAGGTGTGCGGATTTCATGGCTCATGGTGGCGAGAAACAGCGTCTTGGCTTCATTGGCAGCATCCGCCAGGGATTTTGCGCGAGCCAGTTCCGCCTCCATCCGCTTGCGTGCACTGATTTCACTGAAGGCGCAGAACAATACGTCTTCACCGTTATAGCGGGTGGGCGTGTAATTGAGATGAAGATGTAGCCCTGCCTCGGTTTCCAGTTCTTCTCCAGAACACTTCACACCTCCTGCGAACGCCTGGGAAATCCATCTCGGCGCGTCGTGGGCAATCGCCTCGCTATCACCCAGCCATTGGCGCGCCTGGGGATTTTCCAGGACCACTGCGGCGTCGGCACGACGCAGCACGCACAGCGCGACGGGCGCGGCCTGGATAACTGCACGGGAAAAGGCTTCGCTCTCCTTCAATGCTTCAAGGCGTCGCTTTGCGGGCTCTATCAAGCGTCGCTCGATGCTCCGCACCAGCCAATGCAGTAGGATGCCGACTGCGAGTGCCAACGCAGAGGCAAGTAACAGAGGGAGCCACAGAGCCAGCAACAGGCGACCGATACCGATGTGATAGATCAGATCCCAGCTCGAAGACCCCACGTGCTGGAAAAGCACCATATGCTGCGGCAGTGGGCCAGCACCGATGAAACCGAAGCCGTCTCCACGCAAAAGCGTCCGCGACGCACCGCTCCCCAGCGCCTCTGCGTCCGTAGCGAGTACGACCTGCCCATGCTGATCCAGCAGCATGTAGTTTCCGGCATCATTCCGGCGCAACATCGAATCGAGGTCTTCGCCGAGAATCTCCAGGCCTAGCCACCCCTCGCCCGGCTCATCGCCTAAGGATTCAAAAAGGTACAGCCGTTGAGGGGTACCACCGTCAGTCACCCAGTGAACAGGCGCCGACGGAGTCGCCAGCAAGGCTCGGTACACCTCTTTGGTTATCGTGCTGGATATCGCTGCCGAGGGCCTACCATCGGCGGTAAGCCGGTAAACCAGAGGGCCTTTGTCGGTATCGACCAGATACATCAGTGCCAGCCGCTTTTCCCGGAGATCACCGAGCGTGCGAGCGGTCAATAGCAGACCTCGCCCTCCGTCACTCAACGGCAGGATGCTCACATTGTTCGGCGCTTCGTTGACGAGCGCTCTACCCGCGGCCAAGGGCACGACATTGCCGCTCAAGTGATTGAGCAACGCCTCGCGCTGCTCGAAATAAAGCTGCGCTTCGTACATAGCCACATTCATAGCTTGCCGACTGAGGGACACCTGATGGTTTAAAACCATGCTCACACTGAATATCAGGCTGCATAGCACGCACAACATCAAGGCGCCACCGAGCATGCGGAGCAGCTTGAGCGCAGCACTCGGAGTGGAGAAACCGCTATCAAAAGGCTGTAAGAAATTCTTCAACTTCATGCCGAAAGACTGACGGCATGGAAAAATTCCCTCTATCAGATGATTCCTAATGAGGTCTCAGGACTGCAGGCACAGCGCTATTCAATCCCCCCTATGCCGAGATACCCCCCCAAAAAATCTACAGTGACGGCCTCCCCGAGAACTAGTGGATACACACTCCAAGCAACAACCTGCATCGTGTAAAAGGGGAGTTCTATGGAGTTCACAACACAGTTTCCTATAGGAACGTTTGAACATCTTTGTTCATTCTCCCGCGGCTACCCCAGAAAACCCACGGCACCAGTCTTGGCATTTTCGATTGCCCCCCTACTCCTGCTCCTGAATCGGCGTGATGTTCGGGTCGCTGATCGGCGCAATCATCGTGGAGTGGGTATGCCTGTATTTCTTCTGGCCTGACGCGGGCTGGAAGCATGCCCAGGCCATGTTTGAGTACGAACTCAGTTGGCTGTCGCAGGGGCTGCTACACAGCGTCGTCGTGCAGGAGCCAGGTCGAACCGCCACCTGGCTGGCCCAGTTGGCCTATGACTGGTTGTTCGTGAAGACCGGGATGGTCGACTGGATGACCAACATGACTACCATCGCGCAGGCCGGGCCACGGAGCCCGCTGGACGTTCGCTATCTCACCGCCCAGGGTGTCTCCACGCTGCAGAACTACGGCCTGGCCGCGCTGTACACGGTGCTGACATTCGTCGTGCGCCTGGTGATCCTGGTCATGACGATCCCGTTATTCGTGATGGCCGCGTTCACCGGCCTGGTGGACGGCCTGGTGCGCCGGGACCTGCGCAAGTTCGGCGCCGGCCGGGAGTCCAGCTACCTCTACCACAAGGCGCGCGGCAGCATCATTCCGCTAGCGGTCGTCCCTTGGACGCTCTACCTGGCAATCCCCATCAGCATCAATCCCCTGCTCATCCTGTTGCCCTGCGCCGCGCTGCTCGGCGTAGCGGTATGCATCACAGCATCCACCTTCAAAAAGTACCTGTAGGAGACCCGCCGTGCAGTGGACTCACGAACAGTCACCGATCATCCAGTCGAAGGCACCGAAGATCCTGGTGCGAGCCTTCGCAGGCACTGGCAAAACTACCACCCTGGTGGGCTTTGCCAGGTCGAACCCTACCCTGAGAATCCTCTATCTCTGCTACAACAGCTCGGTGGAGAAAGCCGCGAAGGGCAAGTTTCCCCGCAACGTAGTGTGCAAGACCGCCCACAGTCTGGCTCATGCGGTGTACGGCATTCAGTACGCCCACAAGAAGACGAAGAACCTGCGACTGACCGATATCGCCCGCGGACTCGATACCCAAGACTGGGAGTTGGTACGTGACGTGCTGGCCACGCTGAACAACTACATGGCCAGCGCCGACGCGGAACTCGGCCGACCGCACTTCCCGCGCTTCCGCGACAAGGCGTTCCTCACCAGTGCTCAGGAACGCTTCCTCAAGCAGGGCCTGGACATGGCGCGAGTAGTCTGGAGGCGCATGGTCGATCTCCAGGACACCGGCATGCTGATGCCCCTTGACGGCTACCTGAAGCTGTATCAACTGAGCAAGCCCGATTTGAGCCAGCGCTTCGACTGCATGCTCCTGGACGAGGGGCAGGACATCAACCCAGTGATCGCGGACATTGCCCATTGGCAGCGCATCAGAATGGCTATCGTCGGCGATCCCCATCAGCAGCTCTACCGGTTCAGGGGCGCAGAAGATGCCCTGAACAGCGACTGGATGGCCGGCGCCGAGGAGCACTACCTGACCCAGAGCTGGCGATTCGGCCCCGCGATCGCACACGTGGCCAACATCATCCTCTCCTACAAGGGCGAAACACGGAAACTTCAAGGACTGGGTCCGCAGACGCTGGTGAAAAAGTCCCTCCCGCCGGACCTTCCTCACCGCACTTTCATTCACCGCACCGTTATCGGCGTCATCGAGAATGCCCTGCAGCTGGTCCGCAATCATCCGGAGCCCAAATTCCACTGGGTAGGCGGTATCGACAGTTACTCGCTGCGCGACCTGGAGGATCTGTACGCATTCAGCCGAGGCCTGCGCCAAAACGTCCAGAACAAGAAACTGCTCCGTGACTACCGCGACTACACCCAGTACGTGGAGATCGCCGAGATCAGCCAGGACGGTGAGATGCTTCGCTCGATCAAGATCATATCGACCTACCCTGATCTGCCTGCGCGGATCCTTGAGCTTCGCTCACTGACCCTTGACGATGAGCTGGACGCAACAATCACCCTGACCACCGCACACAAGGCCAAGGGGCTGGAATGGGATTTCGTTTGCCTGTACGACGACTTCAACGCGGACCCGCTGGCCCCCGACACCGACCCAGGCAAGCGCGACGATGAGTTGAACCTGATCTACGTCGCAGTGACCCGCGCGATGAAGATCCTTGCCATCAACAGCCTGGTGCTGTCGATCATGCAGCGGTACGTGGACGACAGAAAACTGAAGGAGCAGATAGCTAGCTGTAAAAAATGACTCAAAAAATGATATTGGTCACAGCGAATGCCTGATATTGACATAAGGCAAAGAGATTTGTAGCCAACTCATTCAGCCTAGGAAGTACTCACACCAAGACTTTAACGTTAGGTCACAGCGGAGCATTGAGATGAAACTTATCCTTGATTTCGACGGACGCCTTCTAAATCCAAGCAACATGCTAGAGGCCCTATCAAAAGCAGGAAAAAATACAAGCATCAGCATAAGCAACGCGCAAGCATTAAATATAGAAACTCTTCTCAAGGCAACAACCACTGCAGAAAACACAAAAAACCTCTCAACAACTTTCAACGGCGCAGAGCTGACTGCTAACAACCTTCAGCAAGTCATAAACTCAGCAGGATCACTAACCAGAGTATCCACAATAGCCGCACAAGCCATTAATATAAACACACTTCTTTCCGCAATATCTACAGCAGGCAACTCAAAGAATTTTAGCGCAGAATTCAATGGAGCCCAACTCAGCAGCGACAACCTACTTAGAGCAGTAAATGCGGCAGGAACAAACACCAGCATAAGCGTCAATACCGCACAAGCGGCAAATATAACCGCCCTTCTTCAAACTATTCATGCAGCAGGTGACACAAAAACATTCAGCGCAGAGTTCAATGGCGCTCAACTTACTTCAAACAACATTCAACAAGCTTTAGACGCCGCAGGAACCCGAACATCCATTAGCGTCAATACCGCACAGGCGGTTAATATAAGCACCCTACTAGCCCTCATCAACTCTGCCAAAGACACGAAAAAGTTTAGCGCCGACTTCAATGGTGCACAACTAACAGCAGACAACCTTCAGCAAGCGATCAGCGCTGCGGCCTCGGGTACCAATATCAGCGTCAACACCGCTCAGGCGGCGAATATATCCACCCTTTTACAGGCCATCAACATCGCGGGCAACACTAAAAAATTCAGCGCCAACTTTAATGGTGCCCAACTCACTTCAAACAACATCCAGCAGGCGCTCCGAGCGACAGGATCAAACACATCAATCAGCATGAACTCCGCACAATCCGCCAACCAAAGCACTCTACTTGAACTTCTAGACATAGCAAGTTCCAGCAAGCAATTCCAAGCCAATTACAACGGTGGCATGTCTAATCCGAACAACCTACAACAGATAGTTTCCCGTGCAGGCGCCAGTACAACCGTGTTTATTTCCGACGCACAAGGCCTACCAATCGCAAATATCCTTACCCTTATATCATCTGCCGGATGAGACTTATAGCCGTGGATGAAAACACACCATCCACGGCTATACCCTAGTCCATACTGCCTTTTATCTGAACTAGTCTTCCATCGACAAACCTAAGCTTCTGGTACCATCCATTCCTTGGTCCATATACCCAGTTTTCGACAGTAGCAGCCCCCCGCACTATATAGCCACTACCATCCACTGCGGGCCCTTCAATTTTACGGCTATCAGGGTTGCCGCACTTTCTAAGCACATCATCAATCAAGTCGCCCTCACTAACAATTGCCGACCCGCATCGTAATGTAGCGGCAGCCACCCCATAACTGCCCAACATAGCAGCCATGGCTAGCAAAACTCCAATAGAGATGTTTCTAAGCATCAGCCGTCTCCCTTAGAAATATATATGAAATATACACCCAGACGTCCATACGTGTCTCTAAACCCGCCAACCACCAGAAATTCACTGGTGCTAGGCCTAGTATTTTCGGTTGAGGCCCTCCTCCTGCTCTTGAAACCGTGCGGTTCTACTCGAACCGATCCAGGAGCACACCATGAGCATAAAACAGCCCTTCGAATACCATGTCGAGAACATCGTCATTCCCTACAAAACCCTCACCAAGGGCGTCGCGATGTTCAAACACAAAGAAGACACCTTGGAACCCGACGACCACGCCTTGCTCAACCCTCTGCGCTGGGCCGAGGTCGTGCGTCTGGGCCAGGAAGGCTGGGAGCTGGTGAGCGTTCAGCCACTCATGCGGGGCGTAACCGAGATCGGTAATCAAAACGCCCAAGGCTGGGCTTGGGGCGTCGCTCTGCCCGTCAGCTACCTGCTGTTTTTCAAGCGCGCAACCTCATAAAAAAATACCCCGGACCCGCGCCGAGTATTTCTTGCGGAATGGAATCAGGGCGATCGGCAAGCTGATCGCACCCTGATCTGCACGAGATTCGCCGTGAACACTCCACATCCATCCCTTCGCCGAAGCTGCCTGGCCGTCTTGGCCTGCAGTGCGCTGGTCGCACAGGGAGCTTTCGCAGCGAGCGCCTCCGAGCAGGCGAACCTGGAGGTGATGATCCGGCAGCTCAACGCCCTCGAGGACACCGCCCGCCGCAGTGCCCAGGGCGCCGATGAGCCCGGACAGCGCTTCTACTTCGACTACCCGCGCCTGGCCGCTGACCTGCAGCGCATCCGCCAAGGCCTGCAGGACTACATGACGCCCAGCCGCGCCCAACCGCGTGACCCTTCCGACTTATCAGGGAATTACACCCTGCGCGGAGGGCCGATGCCATGAGCATGAGCGGAGCCCAGACATCAGCGTTCCAGGCCGCCGCTGGCTTTCCCCCATCGGCCGGCGAGGGACTGTTCATTGGAGCAGCGATGACCTTCCTTCTGCTGTGGTCCGCCTGGGCGATGTACAGCACCTGGCGCGGCTGGGCCACCAACAACCTCGACAGCGCCACCGCTGGCGCTTCCGCGATCCGGATCTTGGTCCTCCTCGGCATCACCTCTTTCTTCCTCCTCAGCTGACCCATACGGAGACACTCATGCTGAAACTCACCCTCCAGAAACTGTCCGCCCTCTGCCAGAGCCTGGCCGCCATCACTTTGGCGCTCCCCGGTATCGCCTTGGCTGCACTCCCCAAACCCGAGGCACCTAGCCGTGGGGAGGGATCGGGCATCATGCAAACCATCCAGAACTTCGGCTATGACGGAGCGATGCTCCTCGCGCTGCTCATCTGCGCGGCTGTCTTTCTGGGGGTCGCTTGGCATACCTACGGCACCTATCACGCCATCCATGACGGGAAGAAGAAGTGGTCGGATCTCGGAGCGGGCGTAGCCGTAGGTGTCGGCCTGCTGATCTTGATCATTTATCTCGTCACCAAAGCCACCGCCATCATGTAAGGGCCTTCCCATGCCCGAAGAACATCTGTTTCAGGATGGAACCCTCAGCTTCCTGCCGACCCGTTTGAACCGGCAACCGGTAGTCATCGGCGGCCTGACCGCAGACGAAATGTGGATCACGGTCTTCACCAGCGGAGCAGCCGGGTTCGTTCTTGGCATCCCGGCTGCCTTGGTCGCAGGTAACGCTGCCTGCATTCCACTGGGCGCGCTGCTGGTCGGCGCCCTCGGCCTAGGTATCGGCAGCCGCGTCCTGCGGCGGATGAAGCGGGGGCGGCCCGATACCTGGTTCTACCGCCAGGTGGAGATGGCCCTCTCGCTGCGCTTTCCCGTCTTCGGCAACCGTCGCCTGGTTACGCGCTCCGGCGCCTGGACCAGTCGACGCACGGAGTCCCCATGAGTTTCAGAAAACACACTGCGCAACAGCAGGCACACATCAACACCTTCCGGTTCATCACCGGCTTCCTGTGCATGGTCATCGTTGTGCTGGCCTACTGCGTCTGGGAAGCCCGTAAGGACCTCTGGATCCACATTCCGCCCGACTTGCGCTCAGGAAGCACCCGGTTGTGGTGGGACATTCCGCCAGAGAGCGTCTATGCGTTCGGCCTCTACATCTTCCAGCAGGTGCAGCGTTGGCCCAAGGACGGCGAGGTGGACTACAAGGGAAACCTGTTCCGCTACGCTGCCTACCTCACTCCCTCCTGCAAAGTCTTCCTGGAGAAAGACTTTGAGTTTCGTCGTAACGCCGGCGAGCTCAGGGGTCGCGAGCGCACCACCTCGGAAATCCCCGGTCGAGGCATTGGCGAGAGCAATGGCCGCGTGATCCAGCACTCGATCAATGACTGGACCGTCAACTTGGACATGGACAGCACGGAGTATTACGCCGGCGAGAAGATCAAGCGGGCGCTGGCCCGCTACCCGTTGCACGTTATCCGCGCCGACGTCGACCCGGAAACCAATCCCTTCGGCCTGCAGTGGGACTGCTACTCCGACACGCCTCAACGTATCGAGCTTGAGGAGCCGGCCGCCCCCACCAAGCGGGAGGGAGGTCTATGATCCGGAAGTCGACAGGCTCGCTCTTGCTAATGCTTGCCCTACCCACACTGGCCCACGCGGTGGAGATTCTGCGCTGGGAGCGCATTCCGTTGGCCATTCCATTGACGGTCGGCCAGGAACGCATTGTCTTCGTCGACAGAAACGTGCGAGTTGGGGTTCCTCGGGATCTGCAGGGCAAGCTGCGCGTCCAGAGTACCGGCGGCGCACTCTACCTGCTCGCCAACGAGCCGATTCCTCCAGCGCGCCTGCGCCTACAGGACGCGACCAATGGCGAGCAGATGCTCATCGATATCGCCGCCACCGAAGCAACGGCCGACCAACAGCCGCGCGAGCCGGTCAGGATCGTCGCCGGCGAGCCAGTGGATCCGCATTATGGCCAGTCCCGGGAAGCCCAGCCATCGGCAGCAGCGAAACAGACCGAGCACGCAGAAGCACCGAAGGCCGTGCCGCGCGAAACGCCCGTCCCCGTGGTTCTGACGCGCTATGCGGCGCAGATGCTCTATGCCCCGCTTCGCACGGTGGAACCGGTGGATGGCGTCGGTCAGGTGCGCGTCAAGCGACAGCTCGACCTGACCACCCTGCTCCCCAGCCTACCCATCACGGCTACCGCCTTGGGCGCCTGGCGGCTGGACGACTACTACATCACGGCGGTGAAGCTGCAGAACGCCAGCGCCCAGCACCTGGCCCTGGATCCCAGGGACCTGATGGGCAATTTCGTCGCCGCGACCTTCCAGCACCCGTACTTGGGGCCCCGGGGCGACGCCTCCGACACCACTACCGTGTATCTGGTGACGCGCGGCCGCGGCCTTGCCGACGCGCTCCTGCCCTCCTCCATCAGCCAGATCGATCCCAAAGGAGGCCGTCGTGGCGCTGACCGGTAATCCCCTCCTGAAATTGCTGGTCGTCCCCGTCGTGATCGGCGCCATCCTGATCGGCGTGAGCATGATGGGCAAGAAAGAAAGTGCGCAGTCACAAGGCGCCGCAACCCCGACGGTAACGTCGGAAGAAGCGGCAACCCTGGGCATCGACGGCGACACGCCCGCCGACACACTACGCACCATCGTGGCGGAAAGCCGGCAGCTCAAGGACCAGATCAGCAAGGTGATCCAGGAGAATGACTCGCTCAAAGCCGCCAATGAGAACCTGCAGGGCCGCCTGCGCAACATCGATCAGAACATCGAGCAGAAGCTCAACAACACCGCCCAGGAACTGCAGCAACAGCAGGAAAACCGTAGCCAGACGATCCTGGACCAGGTACAGAAACGGCTCGAGAACCTAACCCACATTCCCGAGGCCGGTGACACCGACCTGCCCGTAGGATTCGGCGTGCGACCAAAGGATGGCCAGCACTTTCAGGGAGCGGGCTCGTCTTCATCGGATATCGTCTGGATCGAGCCCCAGGACGCCCGCGCGGTTGATGCCAATGGCCAGCCGCTGGCCGCCGGCTCCACCACCCAACCGAGCGGATTCAGCTTCCCGACCTCCTTCGGCAATGCGGTCGATCGCGGACAGAACGCGCTGGAGCGGATCGATGACGGGCTGCACCCCGTCGGCCAACAGCGATCTGACCTGGAAAACCGCAAGCTCGTCCGTAAGACCTACACGCTGCCGCAGAACTCGACGCTCATGGGCTCGGTGGCCATGTCTGCGCTGATCGGTCGTGTGCCGGTCGACGGGACGGTCAATGATCCTTACCCGTTCAAAATCCTCATCGGCCCGGACAACCTCACCGCCAACGGCATCGAGCTGCCGGACGTCGCCGGCGCGGTAGCCAGCGGGACCGCCTCGGGCGACTGGACACTCTCCTGCGTGCGTGGGCAGATCCGCAGCCTCACGTTCGTGTTCAACGACGGGACCGTGCGCACCTTCCCGGCGCCGGCCGAGGAGGTGAATGACAACCAGAGCAACAACAACCAGACCGCCAGCGCCGACCAGAAAACCATCCAGGGCGGCCTCGGCTGGATCAGCGACCCCTACGGCATCCCATGCATCGCCGGTGATCGCCGATCCAATGCCAAGGAGTACCTGGGCAATCAGAGCCTACTCACGGCTGCCGGGGCCGGCATTGCCAAGCTCCTGGACGCCGACGAGAACAACACCAGTACCGTCTTCAGCGGCAACGGCACCAGCTTCGGGACGACCGGAACCAACAGCAACTCGGCCCTCAACAGCATCCTCTCCGGCGGCGTCAGCGACATCCGGCAGTGGATGAACAAGTTGTACGGGGAGGCCTTCGCCGCCGTCTACGTGCAGCCAGGTGCGCGGGTCGCAGTGCATCTCGATCAGCAACTGGCGATCGACTATGAACTCAAGGGCCGCAAGGTCGATTACAGCTCTGGAGCCGCTCATGCAACAGCAGACTTGGACTAACCCCCTTCTTCGTCTCTGCGCCGGCCTGGCCTGCGCGCTGACCCTGGCAGCGTGCTCCACCAGCAAGGAGGAGATGCTGCCCCACGGCGAGGCCAACATGCTCGACGTCTGGGAGCGAGGTGCGACCAGCTCGATAGGCAACAGCCGTGGCCGGCTGCTCCTCGATGCCAGGCAAACGCTGCGGCGCCCAATCGATCCGCAGCAGGATGCCTCCGCGAATGACCAGGCCGACTACACCCGCACGGCCAGCAACGAGATCCACAGTCAGTTCAAACGACTGCCCAATCCCGACCTGGTGATGTATGTGTTCCCGCACCTGGCCGGCAGCGATCCCGCCCCGGTACCGGGCTACACCACCGTGTTCCCCTTCTACCAGCGAGTCCAGTACGCCATGCCGGGCGAACGCACGGAGGACTATTGATGGGCTTTTTTCAAACCCTTCTGCGCGGTCGCACACAGCCTCAGTCGGTACCGGCAGACGCTCCCGAAGATTCAGGAGCGCTGGACGTAGCGGCCGCGGAAGAAGCGACTGAGCGCTATCTGGCGCGACTGGCCGCCATGGGTATTCCTCTGCCCAACACCGGGAGCAAGAATGGCGCCACGCAGGCCGAAGCGTCACGCCTCTACGATCACGACCCATCGTTCGTAGACCTGCTGCCCTGGGCTGAGTACCTGCCCGACGAGCAAGTGATGCTCCTGGAGGATGGGCGTTCGCGCGCCGCATTCTTCGAACTGGTGCCCTTGGGCACCGAGGGCCGCGATCCCAATTGGATGCAGAACGCCCGGGACGCATTGAAAGAAGCCCTGCAGAACTCCTTCGACGAGCACGAAACCTCACCCTGGATTGTCCAGTTCTACGCCCAGGACGAGATCAGCTGGGACAATTTCCAGGAGCAGTTGAGGCAGTACGTCCATCCTCGAGCGCGAGGATCGGCCTTCAGCGAGATGTACCTGGCGCTCATGAAGCATCACCTGGAGGGCATTTCGAAGCCGGGCGGACTGTTCGTCGACACCGCCGTCAGCAAGCTGCCCTGGCGAGGACAACAGCGCCGCGTGCGGATGGTCGTCTACCGCCGGATCCGCAAGGAGGATGCGCAGATTCGCGGACAGGACCCGGCGGCGTACCTGAAATCCATCTGCGAGCGTATCCAAGGCGGCCTGGCGAACGCCGGCATCGTCGCTTCGCGCATGGGCGGACAGGAGATCAGGAACTGGTTGATCCGCTGGTTCAACCCGCACCCGGATCACCTCGGCCAGGCCGAGGCGGACCTACGTCGCTTCTACGAACTGGTATGCCGTCCGGACGAACCGATCCTGCAGGATGAATTGCCACTGGCCGACGGCACTGACTTCTCCCAGAACCTGTTCTATCGGCAGCCTGTTTCCGATGCCACCCAGGGCGTATGGCTCTTCGATGCCATGCCGCACCGAGTGATTGTGGTCGACCAGTTGAACAAAGCGCCGCTGACAGGCCACTTCACCGGCGAGACGCTCAAAGGCGATGGCCTCAACGCCCTGTTCGATCGAATGCCCGAGGACACGCTGCTGTGCATCACCATGGTCGTGACGCCGCAGGACATGCTGGAAGGGCATCTGCAGCAGCTCTCGAAAAAGGCCGTTGGTGACACCCAGGCCTCGATCCACACCCGCGAGGACGTGGCCACCGTTCGACGCCTGATCGGCCGGGAGCACAAGCTCTATCGCGGAGCGATCGCTCTGTTCGTGCGCGGCCGCGACCATACCCAGTTGGAGGAACGCTGCATCACCCTGAGCAACGTACTGCTCGGCGCCGGCCTGGTGCCGGTCGAACCGCAGAACGAAGTCGGACCGCTGAACAGCTACCTGCGCTGGCTCCCCTCAAACTTCGATCCAAACGAGAAGCGAGCCCTGGAGTGGTACACCCAGATGATGTTCGCTCAGCACATCGCCAACCTGTCGCCCATCTGGGGGCGCACCACCGGTACCGGACACCCTGGCTTCACGCTGTTCAACCGTGGCGGCGCGCCGTTGACCTTCGACCCGTTCAACAAGCTGGACCGGCAGATGAATGCCCACGGCTTCATCTTCGGGCCAACTGGCTCCGGCAAGTCGGCGTCCCTGACCAACCTCATCTGCCAGATGCTCGCCATGTACCTGCCGCGGATGTTCGTCGCGGAAGCGGGCAACAGCTTCGGCCTGCTGGCCGACTTAGCCAAGCGGTTTGGCCTCTCGGTCCACCGGGTGCGCCTCGCCCCGGGCTCCGGCGTCAGCCTGGCGCCGTTCGCGGACGCCATCAAGCTGGTCGAGAGCCCCGACCAAGTGAAGGTGCTGGACGCCGAAGACATCGAGGCCTCGGACTCGGTCCAGGGCAGCAAGGCCGACCTCGAGGACGACCAGCGAGACATCCTGGGCGAGATGGAGATCGTCGCCCGCCTCATGATTACCGGTGGCGAAGAGAAGGAAGATGCGCGCCTGACCCGTGCCGATCGCAGCGCCGTCCGCCAGGCGATCCTGGCGGCGGCCAGGACCTGCGCCGCCGCGAACCGCACGGTACTGACCCAAGACGTGCGCGATGCGCTCTACGAGGCCTCCAGGAGCGATAGCACCGCGCCAGAACGCCGCGCGCGGATCGCCGAAATGGCGGAAGCCATGCAGATGTTCTGCATGGGCGCCGACGGCGAGATGTTCAATCGCGAAGGCACGCCCTGGCCTGAGGCCGACCTTACCGTGGTGGATTTCGCAACGTACGCGCGCGAAGGCTACGCCGCCCAGCTCGGGATCGCCTACATCTCGCTGCTGAACACCGTGAACAACATCGCCGAACGCGACCAGTTCAAGGGCCGGCCAATCGTCAAGATCACCGATGAGGGGCACATCATCACCAAGCACCCGCTGCTGCTGCCCTACGCCATGAAGATCACCAAGATGTGGCGGAAACTGGGCGCCTGGTTCTGGCTCGCCACCCAGAACATCGACGACATCCCAGCCTCCGGGGCGCCGATGCTGAACATGATCGAGTGGTGGTTGTGCCTGAACATGCCCCCCGACGAAGTAGAGAAGATATCCAGGTTCCGCGAGCTGTCGCCGGCGCAGAAGTCGATGATGCTCTCGGCCCGCAAGGAAAGCGGCAAGTTCACCGAGGGCGTGCTCCTGGCCAAGGGCAAAGAATACCTCGTCCGTGTGGTTCCCCCGAGTCTCTACCTGGCCCTGGCCATGACCGAAAACGAAGAAAAGAACCAGCGCTACAACATCATGCAAGCCACCGGCTGCGACGAGCTCGAGGCGGCCTTGCAGGTCGCAGCGGATCTCGACAAGGCGCGCGGCCTGCCACCCTTCCCCATTGTTTTCCCAGACCAACCGGCAGTGGAGTGCCAGGACGAATGAGAGCTCTGAATTCGCTGACCCAGAACCTGATCGACAACCTGACCCAGATCCTGCAGAACCCCGAAGAGGATGCCCTGCAGACGCTAAGGATATGCGCTCCTGTACTGATAGAGGAGCTGCAGCAGATTCAACTGAGGGCAGTCGATCGCCGGGATATCGTCCCGCAGATAAAGCAGCTCTTGGATGAATGGCTGCAACAACATCCACAGCCTGATACGGCCCAACAGGCGCTCATTGAGGCCGTGGACCGCGCGGAGATCCTACAGCGGAGGCAAGCGTGAGACTCTTGAAGGGCGGCTGGGCAGCCAAACGATTTCAAGGTCCCGCCCTGCCCTGGGCGGGGCTGCTGCTGGTCTTGCTGGCTGCATCCGCCGTAGGGGTAGAGCTTCTGGTGAAGGGCCTGCCAGCCAACCACAGCCTCTACGGCGATGCGAAAGCGCGCTGGACGATCAATGAATACGCCGACCTGGAGTGCCCCTTCTGCAAGGTCTACACCCCGCGGCTTAAGCGCTGGGTAGACAGCCATCCGGACGTGAACCTGGTTTGGCGCCATCTTCCCCTGCAGATGCATGGCGAGGCGGCCCGCCACCAGGCTCGCCTGGTGGAGTGCGCGGGGATCCAAGGCGGCGCCAAAGCCTTCTGGAGCGCTATCGATGCGATCTTCGCTCAGTCGGCCGGCAACGGGGGCGGGCTGCCTGGCGGCACATTGGACTTTCCTGAACTGGACCAGGCTCGACTGGAGAAATGTGCGAAAGACAACGAACTTATTGACTCAGATATCAAGTTGGACATCGACATTGCACGGTCGAAGGGCATTACAGCGACCCCGACCCTCGTCATCCGGGACAACCAGACGGGACGAAGCGTGAAGCTTGAAGGCATGGCCGACGAGACCACGTTGCTGTCGGCGATAGACTGGCTAGCCAAGGATCTCTAGCGTCGCGCCACGAGACTCTTGGCTAAGAAGTCGGCGAGGATTCCAACATCCCTCTTTTGGGCCTCCAGGATGCCCTGCACTTCACCTGGCAGAACCTCGACCTCCTCCCCATCCACAATCTTTACCATTCTCTTGTGGCCGGAGCTGGTGAGGCTAAGCCTCAACTCCATTGCCGGCCGAGCATTGATGTAAATGCTCTCGAGCAAGCGCTCCATGACTTCGACCACTCCTTAATATCAGTTAGCCAGCTACATACAGGAATTATGCTACCCAGGACATGCAGGCGTCACCCCTACTTATGTACGTGGCAGCGTTCGATCACGGCTCGAAAAAATACACCACCTACGAGTTGATGATTTCCTGCTGCCCTATCGGAAGTGATCCTGTCTGCTGTCTGTACCTTTCTAGAACCGGTACAGACCCATGCCTCTTCATCACTCCCCCCCTGGCCGGCGGCCACCAACGCTGGCCGTTGGCGTACTACTGGTACTGCTGAGCAGCGCGAGTCAGGCCGAAACCTGGGTCATCACCGACAAGGCTCATCCGGTCTCTGCCACCGGATCGTCGCGCGTTCTGTTTCTGGACGCCCAGGAACACCTCGAGGAGCAACTGACTGCGGCCTTGCCCCAGGATCCACAGCATGCTCAAGCGGCGTTTAAGCGATTGCTACAAAGCCCCGATGGGCGCCGCCTGCAGGCAGAGCTGGTCAAGGCACAACAAGACGTCGCCGATGCGTGGAGTCTCGGTGTCGAGAAGATCCCTGCCGTAGTAGTCGATAGGCAGTACGTGGTCTACGGCGAACCGGATGTTTCGCGCGCTCTTGAGCTAATCGCCAAGGCCAGGAGGTCGCGCTGATGACCAGCCTCAACCTCCGCCGCCTGGCAGCGGCGGCCGCCACCTTCAGCCTCTCGTTCACGGCCTCGGCCGCGATCAACAGCGCTGCCATCGTCTCCTCCACCCTTTCCCCTCAGTGCCTCGAATACAAGGTCGTCGGGATCTGTTACTGGCTGCTCTGCGGCCCGCATGGCTGCAAAGTGAAGACGTCGGTCAAGGTCCGCCACTACGTGCCTGACGCAGTCGTCTCCAGCTACGCGAATACCGGGAGCAACCCCTGGACCGAGGTATCGGCGCTGGGTACACCGAATCCACTCGCCCAGGCCGGCAATGACGCGACCACAAACTACAAGGCCGAGAACAGCATCGGCCGCTTCAAGGAAGCGGATGTGATCGGCCATCCTGGTGGCGCCACGTTCAGCCGGTTCGCCAGCGCCTCTGGGTACGTTTGCCCTGGCGCCACCGTCCCGCTGGTGCCGTACTTTCTCAGCACACTGGACGCCATTGGCTGGCGGCATGGAATTCCCGAGCAGGTGTACCCCGAAGCGTTGGTCCCAGGGCTGCGCGAGGTGGGTGGAATCTTCTCCGGCGACATGTGGGGGAACCTCTATCCGCGCAGCGGCTTCCTGCACCAGACCGACGACTACAAGACGGCAGCCGTCATCGCCCAGCGCGCCGGCGATATCACCACGCGAATCGGCCAGCTCCACGTCTACCTCCCCATGCGCGCAGCCCCCAAGGACGGCTACTGGCCGGCGGGCGAGCTGAAAGAGGGCGATGCCTCGACCGGGAAATGGCAGGAGCTGACCCCATCCCTGAGCCTCAACTGCGCGGTGTTTCCCAACTCTGGGCCGAAGACGCAAGCCGTCGACGGCGATTACGCCTGGGCGCTCTGGCGTCCCTACTCCTGCTGCCAGCGCAAGGGGCAGATCTTCCTCGGCAGTACCGACTTCCAATAAGGACACGGAGACGAATCATGCGAATGAACATCACCTCGGTCGCGCTAATGTGGCTGCTCGCAGCGCAACTTGCCCAGGCCGACGACCCGATCAACGTGTCCAAGACCGGCACGGTGCTCAGCGACGAGGTCCTCTACAGCATTGGCGGCGGCAGTGCGGTGAGCATGGGCAGCGCCGGCCAGATGGACTCGATCGGCGTCGGCTTCGGCTGGAACAACGACATGATGTGCGGAAACATGAACCTGAGCACCACCCTGGAGAACCAGCTCAACGGTGCCACACAGGGTTTCCAGAACATCATGGGCTCAGTCATCCAGAACGCGACCGGCGCGGTCATGTCGCTGCCGGCGTTGATCATCCAGCGCGCGAACCCTCAGCTCTACAACCTGATCACCAATGGCATCCTGCAGGCGCGGATCGACTACGACCGCTCGAAAGGGACTTGCAGAGCGATCGCCGAGAAGATGGCTGACATCGCTGGCGAGCAGACCGGCTGGGGGAAAATCGCCGAAGGCCAGGCCCTGGGCGCCACACTGGCCTCTGACGGGAAAGACGCCGTATCCGCCCTCGAAGCAGTGGAGAAGAAGGGCGGCAACGATGGCGTAACCTGGGTTGGTGGAGACAAGGCCGGCGGCTCCGGCCAGAAGCCCATTCGCATCGTCAACGACGTGACCCGGGCGGGCTACAACCTGTTGACCAGCCGCTCGGTGAATGATTCGTCGAGCGTGCCTTCCGCCACTTGCAACAACGGCCTGGTCTGCAACACTTGGTCCTCCCCCCAGGAGGCCGCCGCATTCGCCACCCGGGTACTGGGGGAGCAACAGCAACAGACCTGCGAAGGCTGCCAGAAGACGGTGACGGCTGCTGGCGTCGGCCTCACCCCGCTGATCCAGGAGACCTACGACAAGAAGCTCCAGTCGCTGCAGGAGCTGCTGTCGAAGAGCAAACCACTGACTGCAGAGAACCTGGCTGCGGCCGGCACCGATGCTCTGCCAATTACCCGCGGCGTCATCGAGGCGCTGCGCGACGAGCGTGACCAGGACGTCCTGGCGCGCCGCCTGGCGTCCGATGTCTCCCTGATGGACGTGCTCAGCAAGGCACTGCTACTGCAGCGCCTGATGTTCGCCGGCGCCAAGGAGCCCAACGTCGCCGCCAACGGCCTGGCCACCCAAGCCGTCGATCAGCAGACCAGCCTCCTGCAGCAGGAGATCTCCAATCTCAAGACCGAACTGGAACTCCGTCGCGAGTTGGCCAGCAACTCCCCCATGCGGGTCATCGAGCGCGGGCAACAACGCGCCTCAGGGTCCAGTGGCGTGTTCGAGTCGGCGCCCGATGCCGATCGCCTCGATCGCCTGCAGGCCCCCTCTGCCGCCGGCGGCAAGTCGGGAGGGAGACCGTGATGGCAGATACGCTCACCACCCGAAAGCTTCTCGGTCAGCTACTGGTCGGAGTGCTGATCGTCATCGGACTGGCAGTGGTCGGTACGCTGCTCAGTCTCTTCGCCCTGAACCACTTCGGTGGCATCCAGGGCCTGGAGGCCTGGCGGCAAAGCAACTACTGGAGCTTGTTCGCCTGGCGGGCGCTGCTGTACTGCGCCCTGGCCATCGCCTGGTTCCGGCAGCGCAAGGAACTGAGCGCGCATGAGCGGCAGCGCATTCGGCGGATCGAGATCCTGGTGCTGTTGCTGGTCCTGCTCATCGAATTCAGCAAAGCCTACTTCCGCACGGGAGGCGCAGCATGACCTTCATGACCAATGACTACCTGGAGTATTACCTCACCCTCCTCGGCTGGATCATCAACAACGGGATCTGGAACATGATCTCGGATACTGGCCTGTTCGCGGTGCCGTTCGCGGCCATCGTGATGCGCGAATGGCTGAAAGTTCGTGGGGAAGGCGCCGACGAGGGCAACAAGGGAGTGCTGTCTCTCGCCCGCATCGAGACGCATATCTACGTCGGCTACATCGTGGTCGCCCTGGCGGGGATCCCGGTCGTCAACGTGAGCTTCGACACCATCGAGTTCGACCAGACTCGCGCCCAGCAGTGCCAATACAATCTGCCGGCACCGGCGGACACCGGCTGGTCGAGCTCCTTCAGCAGCCTGGCCGGCAAGAGTGCGCAGATGCCGCTCTGGTGGGCGATGATGCACGCCCTGTCCAAGGGCTTCACCAGCGGCGCCATCGCGGCCATTCCGTGCGGCACGGATCTGCGGCAGATGCGAATGGAAGTGGACAACACGCGCGTGAACAATCCGCTGCTGGCACAAGAAATCGCTGATTTTTCCAGAGACTGCTACGGGCCTTCCCGTGCGCGGCTGTTCATGCGGCAACCCGACCTGGGCTCCGTCGCCGAGGACAACAAGGCGTTGCAAGACCTGAACTGGATCGGCTCCCGATTCTTGTTGAACACCCCGGGGTACTACGACACCGACTACTCGAAGAGTCCCCGTCAGTCGTGGCCCTACAACGCCACCCGCGATGCCGGCCTGCCTCAGGTGGGCGGTGGTGGCGGCTACCCAACCTGCAAGCAGTGGTGGGCTGACTCAGGGATCGGCTTGCGTGATCGGATCAAGGACCAGGTGGATCCGGACCTGATGACCAGCTTCCTCAAGTGGGCGAAATGGTTGAACCAGGACGAGGTGACCGAGGCTGTCATTCGCCAGGTGATCTCACCCTCCAGCCAGGTCAAGGGTAACGTCTACACCGATTACGGCGGGCAGGTGGGCGGCACCGTCTGGAACGGCATCGCGAGAACCGCAGGAACCTTCGGCGTTGCGCTGGGCAGCCTGGCCTACTTCCCGGCGATGGATATGGTCCGCCAGGCACTGCCGATGGTGATGTCGTTCCTGAAGATGGCAATGGTCATCTGCATTCCGATGGTCCTGGTCATCGGCACCTATCAACTGAAAGTTGCCATGACGATGACGGTCGTCTTCTTTGCGATGATGTTCGTCGACTTCTGGTTTCAGTTAGCCAGATATATCGACAGCACGATACTTGATGCTTTCTATGGTTCGGGATCACCACATCTTTCATTCAACCCAGTCATGGGGCTGAATACGGCTACTCAAGATGCGATCTTGAACTTCGTTATGGGTTCTATGTTCATTGTTTTACCACTACTGTGGATGACAGCGATCGGCTGGTCCGGAATTCAAGCAGGGTCTGTTCTGAACGGATTGAGCAGAGGGACTGAAGGAGTTCAAGCCGCCGGCAAGGAAGCAGGAAATAGAGTTAAAAACGCAGTTTGAGGAAGTATAAAGCCATTACCGGGCTCTAGTCCCGGTAATGGTGTGCTGCCTGATAGTCAAACAGCTCTGCTACAGATTCAGTTTCAGCTTGTGAAGTCATAGTTGAGACATCTCGACTTGGAGACCCTTTAGAGACGGAGATGTCCCCTTTAACCAAGGCAAATCCCACCAGAAAGACACACAGTAGAGTCATTGATACCCCAGCAAGCCACATAAAATTCTGTGACACTACAAGAGCTACTAACAAGAATAGGCTAACTCGCTTAACCCAACGTAGAGCTGGACGGCGATCATGCAGGCAGAAACGCACAAGCATACCCAGACCAAAACCGATCCGGGAGGCAAAGCCTTTGTTGGTGTGCGCGTTCATCATCAATCTCCTGGCTCCCAAAGGGAGGCATCCTGCTATCACCTATACGCCGAAAAAGATGATTTGGCAAGCATTATGGCATATTATGCCACTAGCTATCTGCCGACTGGAGTACCTCATGGCAACGCGAAACGTCGTCCTTCCCGATCCGCTGGAGCAGGATATCAACGAGCTGGTGGAGACCGGCCGCTATCAGAATCGCAGCGAAGTCATCCGGGCAGGCTTGCGCCTGCTGCTGCAACAGGAAGCCCAGAATAGCGCCAAGCTCGAAGCCCTCCGCAACGCAACATCCAGTGGGCTGATGCAACTGGAGCGCGGCGAGTACGACGAGATCACCAGCGACGACCTGGCCCAATACCTCGACGAGCTCGGCAACCAGGCGAGCCACTGAAGCATGGCCAAGTACCGCATCTCTCATGATGCCCAAGCGGACATCGTCGATATCCTGCGCTTCACCCACAACCACTTCGGCGATGCCGCGCGCCGACGTTACCAGGCACTCATAGGGGCGGCGCTGGAAGCAGTTGCGACAGACCCACAACAGGTAGGCAGCATCAGCCGTGAAGAACTGGGAGCTGGCCTGCGCAGCATCCACCTCGTTTACTGCCACTCGATGCCCAATGTCGGTAAGGTTGTTCGGCCCAGGCACTTCGTCTTCTACCGGGTGGCGACAGACCAGGTGCTAGAGGTGGTTCGCGTGCTTCACGACGCCATGGATCTGGATCAACACCTGCCCCAACGATGAGCAACTGTAACAGGAGCAAATGGCCCAAAGGGGAAATGGGCTTGAAGGGCGAAGGGAATGGTTCACAAGGGTAAAAGCCCTACCCGAAAGGGCCTGCCGGAAGGCAGAAAGGGCTGCGTTCGCGCCGGCGAACACGAAAAGGCTACGGGTGAACATCCACCAGCAGGTGCCCCATGGTTGATGCGCAATAGCACTGGCTTGACCACTCGATTGCATTCCCCCTGACCAAGCATTTGCATTCGTGCTGACCACCGCTTGCATGCGGCTTTACCAGTCACACCGTAGTCATGACCGGCTGCAGTCGACCCAAAGCGGACCTTTGTGACAGACCGAAATCGGCCAAAAGCAGACGCTCAAAAGCATCTACGAAAGCAGGGACAATTCCGGGGGATACTCCTCTACGTACGTTGCTTATATCGCGGAGGAATTGGCTGAACCGCGGTGCGGAGAGATCTCCTCAAACTGATGGGTTGCACGCATATCGAAGCAGATTACATAGGAGGCTTGCGCTGTTCAACAGCTCCTGAGGGGACTTGGGTTGCCCATGGTTTCCACGGCCCAATCGTTGACGTCATTGACGATTCCGCTGGCTTTTTCAGTACGCATCGCTTGGCGCTCCATTACCCAGCCCAATGCGGCCTTGCCGTTGACCAAGCGATTCCAAGGACTGCGATCCATGTAGCCAGCCCTCTAATGCATGTATGTATAGGTAAGGTCGTCGTTATTTCGGCGTGGATGTGCTGACTGGAGGTTTAGCGTGGTGAGTCAGTATGTCGTGCGCTATATAAGTCTCATCTCGGCATCCGCACATGGATGCTGTTAGATTCAGCAAGTGGGAAAAAGCGCGAGCGCTAAAAGGAAAGCTGCCGGCCGGCGTGCTCAGTAGCAAGCTACCCCGGCAACACTTAGGAAGAGGTGATCATGAAGTTACAGGCATATCGGCTGCAGAACTACCGCCGGCTGCGCGATGTTGTCATCGAGCTCGATGACGAAATTTCTATCTTTGTCGGTGCCAACAACAGCGGGAAGACATCCGCCGTCCAAGGCCTGTACTCAATGCTTCGCGGCGAAGTGAAGAAGTTCGAGCTCTTTGACTTCAGTGCGGCGCTGTGGGCCGAGATCGATGCGGTCGGCAGGACGCCCCCTGGCGATGAGGATGCGCCCAAAAGGTTACCGTCCATACTCTTGGATCTCTGGTTCCGCGTCGGTGAAGACGACCTCGCCACTGCGATGTCGCTGCTGCCGAGCACTGAGTGGGACGGCAAGTGCGTCGGGATCCGGGTAGCGTTCGAGCCTCGGGATGCCCACGAGCTCGTCTGGAAGTTCCATGAACTACATGAGAAGGCCAACAACGCAGCTGTCGCGCTTGCGGCCAAGCGCAAGGCCGCCGGGGAGCAAGCTGTGGAGGCGGGCGCGGAAGACGCGGCTGCGGTGGTGGCCGATGCCGGCGAGTACAAGCCTTGGCCAGAAAGCCTGACGAAGTACCTCACAAAGGAACTGAGCAAGGAATACACCTTCCGCTACTACGTGCTCGATGAGCGGGCTTTTGTCGGCTATCAGGCAAGGGAGGCCGACTACGAGCCGCTACCCCTAGGCAAGGAGCCGGGCGGTGCAGCCATTCTCAAGTCGCTGGTGAGGGTCGACTTCCTGCGCGCGCAGCGGCACCTCGATGACCCAGATGCCGGTAGCTCTGATCGCGCAGAGAGCTTGTCGCGGCGTCTGAGCAGGTTCTATCACCGCAACCTGGAGAAGCGTGGCGACGACCATGCGGCTCTCAAGGCGCTAGATACCTCGGAGAAGGAGCTGAACTTCCACCTGAAGGAAGTCTTCAATGACACCCTCACGCGCCTGGCCAAGCTCGGCTATCCGGGCGTCAACAATCCGGAGATCGTGATTCGGGCGGCCTTGGATCCGACCACTGTCTTGGGGCAAGACGCCAAGGTTCACTACGTGATCCCGGGCGTAGCTTCCGCCCAACTGCCAGACAGCTACAATGGCCTGGGGTTCAAGAATCTGGTCTACATGGTGGTTGAGCTGCTCGACTTGCACGAGCAGTGGAAAGCCGAGGATGACAAGCGAGCTCCGCTTCATTTGGTCTTCATTGAGGAGCCTGAGGCGCATCTGCACGCGCAGATCCAGCAGGTCTTCATCAGGAACGTTTTGCGCCTCCTTGAGGATGCTAACGATCACGCGACTTTGTTCCACACGCAGCTCGTCATCACCACGCACTCCCCGCACATCCTCTATGAACGCGGATTCTCGCCCATTCGGTACTTCCGCCGCGTCAACGACCAGTTGGGCCATCACACGGATGTGCGCAATCTGTCGCTATTCAAAACGGGCGCGTCCGACGCTCCAGCGCGCGAATTCCTGCAGCGGTATCTGAAGCTGACGCACTGCGATCTCTTTTTTTCCGACGCGGTGATATTGGTGGAAGGCAACGTCGAGCGTCTGCTCCTGCCTGCAATGATCGAGTTGGTGGCCAAGCGCCTGCGTTCTTCCGCCCTAACCATCCTTGAAGTCGGTGGTGCGTTCGCGCATCGGTTCCAGGAGCTGATCGCCTTCGTTGGGCTCACAACACTGGTCATCACGGATCTGGACAGCGTGACGGTCAAGACGGACGCCGAGAAGGCCGCCGCGCAAGGCGCAGGCGCTGAGGGCGCCGTTGACGGAGATGACGAGGACGAGGACGACGACCTGAAGCCCTTCGAGCTTGAAGACGACGACGAAGCAGAACCGAGTGGCAAGAAGAAGTCCAAGAAGCGTGGCAGCACCTGCCATGCACACGTGGAAGGTGCCGTCACGTCCAACCAAACCCTCATCAGCTGGATCCCGAAGAAGCGGTCGATGGCAGAGCTCTGGGAAGTCACGGCGGAGCAAAAGACGCTGTCGCTGGCTGAGGATTCCAGCGCTGGGGTTCGGGTAGCTTACCAGACCAAGGTTTCGGTGACGGTGGGTGCGACGACATCACAGCTCTGCGGCCGCACACTTGAGGAGGCCTTTGGTCTTGAGAACGCGGACTGGTGCCAGGCTGAGGCAAACCGGTCGGTCGGCCTCAAGCTCAAGCGCGCACCGAGCAGCCCTGAAGAGCTGGCTGAGAAGTTACACGATAGGGTGGTCGGCAAGAACTTCGACAAGACCCGCTTTGCGCTGGAGGTACTCGCAAGCGGGCCGCTCAATGGCTGGAAGGTTCCCGCGTACATCGCCGAGGGCTTGGCCTGGCTCGAAGCCAAAGTGGCCCACGAGCTTGAGGCGGATGCTGCCATCGCCACCGAGGTCGCGACTATTGAGCCGACTACAGCCGATGTTGTCGCTATCATTGTTGACCCGGGGCAGACGGCATGAGCAGACGAATTGATAGCCCAGATACCGACGCCGACCGCGAGATCCACGCATGCATTGTAGCGACGCCTCCGCAGCCCTTCGTGGTTCGTGCTGGCGCAGGTTCCGGCAAGACCACCTCCCTCATCAAGGCGCTGGACTGGGTGATCTCGGAGCACGGCGCCAGCATGCGGGCGAGGAAGCAGAAGGTCGCGTGCATCACGTATACCGACCTTGCCACCAATGAAATCCTGGCGGACGTCAACGATGACCCGCTGGTTCATGTCTCGACCATCCACAGCTTTTACTGGTCTATTGCAAAGACGTTCCAGGCCGACATCAAGGTTTGGCTGCAGAACGACATCCGCAGGCGGATCTCCGAACTTGAAGAAGAGTTCGAGAATTACAGCTCGCGTGTCCGGCAGACCACGCGCGACAGGAACAAGGCCGACCAAGAGCGATATGTCCGAAGCCTGGAGGCTGTGGCCGGCGTCAGGACGTTCAACTACGGCGTGGGCAGTGACTACGCCAAGGGCATACTTGGCCACGAGGACATCCTTCAGCTCGCCGACTTCCTGCTACAAAACCGCCCGCTGTTCCGACGGGTCGTGGCGCTGAGCTACCCGTTCGTGTTTATCGATGAGAGTCAGGACACGTTCCCGGGTGTAGTGAAGTCTTTCAAGGAAGTGGAAGCCCAGATGCAGGGCAAGTTCTGCCTTGGTTTTTTCGGCGACCCGATGCAGTCGATCTTCATGAGAGGCGCAGGGGACATCCAGCTTGAGGATCATTGGCGGGCCATCACGAAGCCGGAGAACTTTCGCTGCGCCAAGCAGATCCTTGACGTCGCCAATGCCGTGCGCGCGCAGGGCGATGGCATGGAGCAAGTCCGCGGGCTGCACGAGAGGGTCGATGGGAACCTCAAGCTGGTGGAGGGGTCGGCCCGGATGTTCGTCTTGCCGAACACGCTGAACCGAACCGAGGCTTTGGCAAGAGTCCGAGCGTGGAGCTCGGCGACGAACAACGACGAGGGTTGGACAACCCCAGACATCGCAGTCAAGATTCTTGTCATCGTGCACCGCATGGCCGCAAACCGGCTTGGCTTCGGCGGCATCTACTCGGCGCTGAACGACAAGACGTCGGATGCCATGAAGCAAGGGATGCAGGACGGCACCGGTTGGCCCGTTCGACCCTTCCTAAGTTTTGCGCTACCGATCGTTGCAGCTGTGAAGGCCGGCAATGAGTTCGCGGCGATGAGCCTGCTCCGGGAATTCAGCCCGCGCCTGGCGCCTGCGGCTCTGACCGGCCGACGTGCCGCGGATGTATTGCGAGAGCTGCACGCTGCTGCGTCGAGGCTTGTCGCCATGCTGGACGAGGCAGGGACCACCATTGGTGACATAGCTCTCCATCTCTGTGACACGGGTCTTTTTGAGTTCGACGAGCGCTATGCGCGTGTTCTTGGGTTTGTCAGGGATATTGCTGACACCGCTCAGGAGCCCGAGGCTGCTGATGCAGTTCCGGCCGAAGGATTATCCTTGGACGCGACAATGGCCAAGTTCTTCAATTGCTCTGCGCAAGAGCTTTGGCCCTATGAACGCTATGTCTCAGAAGGCTCCCCCTATGCCACGCAGCACGGCGTGAAGGGAGCGCAGTTCGAACGCGTCATGGTGGTGATGGACGAGGAAGAAAGCGACTACCGAACGTACAACTACGAGCGTGTCTTCGCGAGTGCTGAGGCCCGCGCTGCAGATCGTGCACGAGCACTAGACGGTGATGAAAACACTTGGAGCCGAACGCTGCGACTGCTTTACGTCTGCTGCACTCGTGCCCAGCGGGGGCTGGTACTAGCGTTCTTTGTCGCCGACCCTGCGACCACCCTGGAAAACGTCGTGGCGAGCGGGATCTTGCCGCGAAGCGCAGTCTTTACGCAGGAAGTGTTAGTTGGATGGCCATAGACGAACGATTGCCTGACCTATTTGAAGCCAGAGCCGAGCGGCAGGCTCGGTAGCTAGCGGGTGGTAACTCTGAGGACGTAATCGACTGCAATTGGCCGATTTCTGCCTATGACGAGGGGCAGCTACCGACCCATTGCTATCCTTCGTAAGGGTGGCTACGCACCGGGCACGCTGCGGGATCGGCTGAAGCTAAAAAATCGCACAACAGCTTTGTAAAACAAGATCTCGGTCGATAACATCTATGAACGGTCTGGGTTGGCAATCAGTATTGGCTGCCAGTTCTTGTGACGATGCATGGTTTAAATCGACTCTTTGAGGAAATGCGTGGGAAGCCTGGAAAAGTGCTGTTTCGCCTGCAAAGAAATAATTCATGTTCATGCGATTCGTTGTCGGCAGTGCGGCGAGTCCCAAGGCTGGCGAAGGTTCATGAGCTCTCCAACCTCAGTAGTTGCGTTGGTCCTTAGCCTTTTATCAATCGCTGCCACAAAACCTGTGGAGCGATTGTTCGATGCCCAGCGAGCAGAGCTACAAATCTCCATCACGGGTGGTGATTACAAAGCTGCCCAGCTTATGTTGACCAATAACGGGTCAAAGCCTGCAACTTTAGTTTCCTTCGAAATCACATCGAAAGCCACGACCAATACGAAAACATGGTTTTTGGTAAGCAATACGGATGGCGAAATTCTGGAGCCAGGCAAAACTTACAAAATCAGGGCCTCAACCGATGAGTCTATCCCAAAAATTGTCGAAGCTGAGCGTCGGACGATTTTGAAGTCTCAGTACGCACTTGCAGATAATTGCGAATTAACCGCTAAATACATAGAGGCCACGGGGCAGAAGGTTGTGCGTGTGCAACCGTTCATGTGCGACACACCTCCTGAAAAGGGTGGCCTGCCCCCTGGTAAACCTGGCATACCCATTTGGTACCTTGGTCAAGAATGATGTTTTTATGCCGCCCTGGGCTTTGACGCCGATTAAGCAAAGCTGTGTTCGCTCATCCAATACGTCCCTCGCCCAGTTAAACGACTGTTATGTATATGGGTGCTGCCGCTACGTAATACCTTGGCCCTACGCATACGAAGTTAATTCTGAAAGCGTTCAATGGACAATCTTCCTCCTCGGCGTCGACTGCAGCGGTAAGGTGATCTACTTTCGAAACACTGCAAGGGTAGGTCCTTTTTTGGCAGCGTCCATATACCGACCGTGGTATGGCTCAGATGCGCTGGTACTGCATTTCACCAAATAAAGTTGTGCTATATCGCTCACGGCCGGTATTTCTATCGTCCAAGGCGACATATTGACGATTTCAAGGGTTACGTACCCGTCGAACCCCGGCTCTACCTGACCGTCATTACAGGTTACCTGCACGAACAATCGCGCAAGGGTTCCTTTGGTTTGCACCAGACCAAAATAATCTAACGGTATTTTGTATCGATGTTTACTGCAGGTGATGACTTGCTCACCGGATTTCAGCACCAAATTTTGCTGAATTTCTTTTGGTTCCAAAAAAAACGTCGACGGGGCTGGATGCGACCCATATACAATGCTTGCAGAGGCGGGCAAAGATTTTGGCTCGTAATATGTATGCCCCAATTGAATCTTGAGAGAAAACTCGTCAAATAAAGTTTTTTCACATATAGCGCATTGCGCAACAAGATGTTCTAGATTTTTGTCAATGACAATCATTTTGGCTTAACTTCGTTCGGCGATGGCTGAGCGTTTTGTTGTGACTGAGGAGGCTGCGACTGGTGTTCCAGCACAACCTTGTAATAGACGGCGTACATTATAAGAGAAGACACCAGGGAACTTCCGATTAAATTCAGCGTCCACCCGACCCATATGGTGGGATTGAGCGAAAACCACTTCTTCAATCGCGCGCGCCGCGTGATGGGAAGCGTCGATATTTCACTGCCACGCTTGATGGGGCTTTGGGTGTGCGTCGATTCTGTGGAGAAAAAAATCACAGAGCCAAGCTTCTCGCCTTTGGTAAGGCAGACATTTTTGTTGGTGGTGTTGAATATCCTGAGCTTGAGCTTGCCATCAAATGCAGGTTCGACCTTCGCCGAAGCAACCAGCACGCCGCGTGAGAGAAAAAGACTTCCCGTAGGTAGGACTATGCCGTACCGATTGTGCGGCACCTTGATTTCTTCAGCGGCCTCCACCACAACAGAATCGTGACCCCTGATCGTCATACCATCGACAATGCGCCACAGGTTTTTGTCGTTGCCAGAATAGTTATCACTCCACCCTTCACCCACGGACAATTCGAGGGAAAACTCTTCAATTCTCTCGTCCCCTGCATCAGTGAGTATAAGGCTGTTGCTGGAGTACGATGCCGCGTCAAAATCCGTGTGGGATTTCGTTGTACGCCCTTTGATCTGTAACACACTCATCAGATTTGTCCTTCGTCCTTGGGCTGCGAGACGCGGCCACCCTGCCATTGTCCTTTATACCGGCCGATATCCCCGGATACCGCCTGAAAGATGACGTGCGCAAAGCGTGCACCAATCTGAATTTCAAACGCCTCGCTGTGATTGTTGGTGAGCGCGAACGTCATCGGCCCTACATAACCTGGAGGCAGCACACTGGAACTGAACGTTATCCCGCTTCTGAACAGCGTGCTTCTCGGAAAAAAAAGCGCCGCCAGATCTTCCGGCAGATCGAATTCTTCCATGGTGCTCGCCAGATAAGTCTTGCCCGGTTCCATGACGAAGCAGTCATCCGGGTCTGCGAGCACGACCTCGCTGGCAGGGGTGCGTCGCGTAGATTCTCGCAAGCTTCCACCCCCTACTGTCAGGCGAGAGAGGCCTGCGAGTCTGAGGTCAAATCCAACGCCTTCCGGGGTGGTCAACTCACGGTGGGCAAGGTGCTTGATTAGTTTTCCATCCCGGACCAGTTTCAGGAGCGAGTGCGGTGAGTAAATCATCTATTTTGCCTCGGGAAGGGCTCAGTCTATAGCACTGAGCAACCGCCTACGTTTACAGGCAAAAAGTCGGACTCAGTCGTTGTGGCCGCATTTTGCGTGTCCTGCGGGTTTAGTAGCAAGGACAAAACCGTGCGACATGCGCAGCGCACTTTCACTGCACGGACAGCCCCATCGGCATAGCAAGCCTTCACCGCCACTCTGATTGGGCTCACGTCCGACAAGAGTCGAGCAGCTTTGCAGGATTTTCCACATCACCAAAACTGCCAATGGCAGCTAATGGCCGTTCTCTGCCTGTCGCCTCTTTGGCATGACTGGTCAAGTCGGATGCAAACGGTGGTCAGCACCAATGCAATTGGGTGGTCATGTGCGATGCAATTACGCAGTTGAGCCTGGCCCAGTTCCTCCCAAGCAAAGCATAAGACCAAGATGGCACATTGCCAACAAAATACCCTTCCCCGCTACCGTTGTTTTATCGTTGTTGCCAGCCCTGATCTGGCGGAAAAGCCCGCTCCATGAATCGTCATGGAGCCTCCCATGTTTCAACTCCTTTCCTGGATATCCAGGAAGCCGTCCCCCACCCCAACAACCAAAGCTGCCCCAGGGGGATTCATCCTTCCTCTGAGCAGCATGGAACTGCTCGGCACGCCTCGCCGCCGGCAGCTACTGGAGAACATCTGGCAGCGCGCCTCGCTATCCAAGCAGCAATTCGAGGAGATCTACCGGCGGCCACTGGCCAACTATGCCGAGCTGGTCCAGCAGCTCCCTGCTTCGGAAAATCATCACCATGCCCATCCAGGCGGGATGATCGATCACGGCCTGGAGATCGTGGCCTACGCACTCAAGGTACGGCAGACCTACCTGCTCCCGATCGGCGCAGCGCCGGAGTCACAGTCAGCCCAGGCTGAAGCCTGGTCGGCCGCCGCGGCGTATGGCGCCCTGGCTCATGACATAGGCAAGATCGTCGTCGACCTGCAGGTTGAGCTACAGGACGGCAGCACCTGGCACCCTTGGAACGGACCGATCAACCAGCCATACCGCTTCAAGTACGTGAAGTCCCGCGAATACCAGCTCCACGGCGCTGCCTCAGCACTTCTCATCCACCAACTGCTACCGCGCACTGCACTCGATTGGCTCAGTCGCTTTCCAGAGCTGTGGGCTCAATTGATCTACCTGTTCGCTGGGCAGTACGAGCACGCCGGGATCCTCGGCGAGATCATCGTGAAGGCAGACCAGGCCTCAGTTGCACAGGAGCTAGGAGGCAATCCGGATCGAGCTCTGGCTGCACCGAAGCAGTCGCTGCAGCGGCAGTTGGCAGACGGCCTTCGCTTCTTGGTGAAGGACAAGTTCAAGTTGAATCAACCTAGCGGCCCGTCTGATGGATGGCTGACCCAGGACGCACTCTGGCTGGTGAGCAAGCCTGCTGCCGATCAACTGAGAGCCTACCTGCTGGCCCAGGGTATCGATGGGGTGCCCTCCTCTAACGCGCCGTTCTTCAGCATGCTCCAGGACCAAGCCGTCATCCAGACAAATGCCGAGGACAAGGCCATTTGGACGGCCACGGTAGACAACGGTGCTGGATGGAGAAACAAGTTCACGCTACTCAAGATTGCTCCAGCCTTGATCTGGACAGATGCTGCCGAGCGCCCCTCACCCTACAGCGGATCACTGGTCGTTGAAGATGGAACCGCCTCAACGGAAAAGCCGGAAACGACCTGTGAAATTCCCAACGGGCCGGCTGAACAGCAGCAAGCACCAGAAACGAAGATGATGCTCCATCAACCTGCGCCGAGCGTTGCGAAACCGGCAAACGAGACGCAGGCGATTGCGAAACCCTCAACTGATGATCAAGAAGAAACAGACGATTTGTATGCACTTCTTGGTAATATCAATTCGCCACTAGAAGAGCTAGACACTAGCCACGACTCGCCGGCTGCCTCTCCTACGAACACACGCGGGGAGGAGAACCTACAGCAGCCACTAGGGACCAAGGAGCCAACAGATTGCGCTCCTGAAGCAATTGAAGATGTATTTATGCCTAGCAGAAGTACTGATCTGGGACAGGGATTCGTTGGTTGGATGAAATCTGGCATCGCGGCCCGTCGCCTGTTCATCAACGACACCAAGGCTTTGGTGCATACCGTAGACGGGACCGCCATGCTGGTCACGCCAGGAATTTTCAAGCGCTATGTCCAAGAGCATCCGGTGCTTGAAAAACTGGCCCAAGCCAAGGAGACGACCGGCTGGAAGCTGGTGCAGCGCGCGTTCGAAAAACAGGGGCTTCATCGGAAGACCAGTAAAAACCTGAACATCTGGACCATCAAGGTTTCTGGTCCTCGCAAGACGAAAGAGCTCAAGGCCTACCTGCTCCAGGATCCCAAATTGCTGTTCCCTGAGCAGCCTCTGGACAACCCAAGCCTCACGGTCATCACCGATGCCGAAGGAGGTGTGGAATGACGCCGCAGCAGCTCACCGAGGAGTACATCTTCGCGCACGATCTCCGAGAAGCCAGCGCGAAGATCTACCGCGCCGCGACCAAGGCGCTGCTCAAGCACTTCGGTCCTACGGCAACCGTACAGGACGTGGACCACCGGGCTGTCCTGGGATGGCGACGCAAGGTACTGGAACAAGGCCTGTCCAAGCGGAGCTGGAACACGTACTCGAATCATCTGCGGACGATCTGGGGCTATGCCATCGAGCATGAGTTGGTGACGCACTCCCAAGTCAACCCGTTCAGAAAGACCACCGTCATTCCCCCCAGGCGAGCAAGCAAAACCGTCGCCGCCGAAGCCATCCTGCTCGCCCGCAATTGGCTCAACATGCAGGACGGCGCAGAGCGCTGCACCGGCGAACGCGCACGGATCACGCCCGCCTGGTTCTGGCTTTGCACGTTTGAGGTCTTCTACTTCACCGGCATCCGGTTGAATGCGCTGTTGTGCATCCGCAAGCGCGACATCGACTGGGAAAATCAACTGATCCTCATCCGCGGCGAGACAGAGAAGACTCACAAAGAGTTCGTAGTGCCAATAACGGAGGGGCTTGTGCCTCACCTATCGAGGCTCCTGCAAGAGGCCGATAGAGCCGGATTCGCCGATGACGACCAGTTGTTCAACGTCAACCGGTTCTCACCGCACTACAAGAGCAAGGTGATGAACTCCGACCAGGTCGAAGCCATGTACCGGAAGTTGACCGAGAAGGTTGGGGTGCGGATGACCCCGCACCGTTTCCGGCACACCCTGGCCACCGACTTGATGAAGGCACCCGAGCGGAACATTCACCTCACGAAGTGCCTGCTCAACCACTCGAATATCCAGACCACGATGAGCTACATCGAGGCCGACTACGATCACATGCGTGCCGTGCTGCATGCTAGAAGCCTGGCCCAAGGCGCGCTGGAGAATGTCAGGAAGGTGGATTACAGCGGCTCCCCGCAAGCCTCTGCCAAACCGAAGCCATGCGGGCAACCTCTCGCTCGAGTGAGTGAAGCGCCGCCACCGGAGGCCAGGACAGAGCCTGCAGAACCAAGGGAGCACACGCCAGGGACAGGCATTCAGGGAGGTCCAACCGCGTGGGAAGCAGATGCGCTACCACAGCCACCTGACACCTTCGAACCAAGCGTGCTGTTCACTCTGATGGCTCAAAACTTATCGAACCGTGCCGCCTCGGCATCCGCGGCTCCCGCTGCAACAAGCGGATCAGGCGGATGGGGATCTGCCGCCCGAAGCAATCTCGCCTAGCGATACCGGTACTGAGGGCCGGCTACCGGACGAAAGGTAGCCGTGCCTTCCAGCAGATCGTTAGGCCTGTAGGAAAAATCTGGAATTACCGAGAGCGCCTGGATTCCAGCGCCGGCATGCTGGCAGAGCCAGCGCAATTTCAAGGCCAATACCACAGTACCCTCTGTAATCGCTGATTACGTCGGGGGCGCATTGCTACGCCTGCAGAATGGTTTCAGGGCCTTAGAAACAGAAAAGCCCACCTAGAAAGGCGGGCTATTCCATATTGACATCACGTCAATGCGGGCCTAATGTTCGGCCCAGACGGCTGCTAGACAAGAACCGGCGTAACACCCCTTCCTAGCCTATGCAACTCGCCCCGTAGAAAATGGTGGGTCGTGTAGGATTCGAACCTACGACCAATTGGTTAAAAGCCAACTGCTCTACCGACTGAGCTAACGACCCAAGTATGAGGTGGTCGGGGTAGAGAGATTCGAACTCCCGACATCCTGCTCCCAAAGCAGGCGCGCTACCGGACTGCGCTATACCCCGATTGGAATTTGGCTCCGCGACCTGGACTCGAACCAGGGACCCAATGATTAACAGTCATTTGCTCTACCGACTGAGCTATCGCGGAACGTCTTTCTTCCAACCCTGGACGCTTCCGGTGTTGCTGGATTCGCGTCTCAGAGGCGCGCCATTTTACGGATGCGCGCGGGCATGTCAACCCTCTGATCCAAAAAGTTTTTCTTCTTTTTCCACGAGCGACAAAACGGCCCTTCCACTGCATGCGGCAGCGCTCTCGCGCCTACCGGACGCCCATGAAAAAGCCCCGCCGAAGCGGGGCTTTCCCTGTCCGCCCCCGAAGAGGTCAGGCGAAGACGATCTCGTCGCCTTCCACCTTCGCCGAGATACTGGCACCCGGCGCGAATTTGCCGGCCAGGATCAGTTGCGCCAGCGGGTTCTCGATCCAGCGCTGGATGGCCCGCTTCAGCGGGCGTGCGCCATAGACCGGGTCGAAGCCGACGGCAATCAGCTTGTCCAGCGCCTCCTGGCTCAGTTCCAGGCTCAGCTCGCGCTCGGCCAGGCGCTTGCGCAGGCGACCGAGCTGGATCTCGGCGATGCCGGCGATCTGCTCGCGAGCCAGCGGCTCGAACACCACCACTTCGTCGATCCGGTTGATGAATTCCGGACGGAAGTGCGCATTGACCGCGTCCATCACTGCGGCACGTTGCGCCTCGCGGTCGCCGGCCAGCTCCTGGATCTGCGCCGAACCGAGGTTGGAGGTCATCACCACCACGGTGTTGCGGAAGTCCACCGTACGCCCGTGACTGTCGGTCAGGCGTCCGTCCTCGAGCACCTGGAGGAGAATGTTGAATACATCCGGATGGGCCTTCTCCACCTCGTCCAGCAGCACCACCGAGTAGGGCTTGCGGCGGATCGCCTCGGTCAGGTAGCCGCCTTCCTCGAAGCCGACGTAGCCCGGAGGCGCGCCGATCAGGCGGGCCACCGAGTGTTTCTCCATGAACTCGGACATATCTATCCGCACCAGCGCCTCCTCGGTATCGAAGAGGAACTCGGCCAGCGCCTTGCACAACTCGGTCTTGCCCACCCCGGTCGGGCCGAGGAAGAGGAACGAGCCGCTCGGCCGGTTCGGATCGGCGAGGCCGGCGCGCGAACGGCGCACGGCGTTGGACACGGCGACTACCGCCTCGTCCTGGCCGATCACTCGCCGATGCAGCTCCTGCTCCATGCGCAGCAGCTTCTCGCGCTCGCCCTCGAGCATCTTCGACACCGGGATACCGGTCCACTTGGAAACCACTTCGGCGATTTCCTCGTCGGTCACCTTGTTGCGCAGCAACTGGTTCTCGGTCTTGCCGTGCTGGTCGACCATCTGCAGGCTGCGTTCCAGGTCCGGGATGGTCTGGTACTGGATGCGCGCCATGCTCTCGAGGTCGCCCTTGCGCCGCGCCGCCTCCATCTCCTGCTTGGCCTGCTCGATCTTCTGCTGGATCTGCGCCGAGCCCTGCACCTCGGCCTTCTCGGACTTCCAGATCTCCTCGAGGTCGGCGTATTCGCGCTCGAGCTTGACGATATCCTCCTCCAGCTTGGCCAGGCGCTTCCTGGTGGCTTCGTCGTCTTCCTTCTTCAGCGCCTCGCGCTCGATCTTCAGCTGGATCAGGCGACGGTCGAGACGATCCAGTTCCTCCGGCTTGGAGTCGATCTCCATGCGGATGCGGCTGGCGGCCTCGTCGATCAGGTCGATGGCCTTGTCCGGCAGTTGCCGATCGGTGATGTAGCGGTGCGACAGCTTGGCCGCGGCGATGATCGCGCCGTCGGTGATGCTCACCCCGTGGTGCACTTCATAGCGTTCCTTGAGGCCACGGAGGATGGCGATGGTGTCTTCCTCGCTCGGTTCGTCCACCAGCACCTTCTGGAAGCGGCGCTCCAGCGCGGCATCCTTCTCGATGTACTGGCGATACTCGTCGAGGGTAGTAGCACCGACGCAGTGCAGCTCGCCGCGCGCCAGAGCCGGCTTGAGCATGTTGCCGGCGTCCATGGCACCTTCCGCCTTGCCGGCGCCGACCATGGTGTGCAGTTCGTCGATGAACAGGATGACCCGGCCTTCCTGCTTGCCCAGTTCGTTGAGGACCGCCTTCAGGCGTTCCTCGAACTCGCCGCGGAACTTGGCACCGGCGATCAGCGCCCCCATGTCCAGGGCCAGCAGGCGCTTGTCCTTGAGGCCGTCCGGCACTTCGCCGTTGATGATGCGCTGGGCCAGGCCCTCGACGATGGCGGTCTTGCCGACGCCGGGTTCGCCGATCAGCACCGGGTTGTTCTTGGTCCGCCGCTGCAGGACCTGGATGGTCCGGCGGATCTCGTCGTCGCGACCGATCACCGGGTCGAGCTTGCCTTCCTCGGCGCGCTTGGTCATGTCGACGGTGTACTTGTCCAGCGCCTGGCGCGACTCCTCGACGTTCGGGTCGTTCACCGCTTCGCCGCCACGCAGGTTGGCCACGGCATTCTCCAGCGCCTTGCGCGACACGCCCTGGCCGAGCAGCAGCTTGCCGAGCCTGGTGTTCTCGTCCATCGCGGCCAGCAATACCAGCTCGCTGGAGATGAACTGGTCGCCCTTCTGCTGGGCCAGGCGGTCAGCCTGGTTGAGCAGGCGTGCGAGATCCTGGGACAGGTTCACGTCGCCGGTCGGGCTCTGGATCTTCGGCAGCGCGTCGAGTTCTTTGTTGAGGCCGCTGCGCAGGGCGGCGATATCGAAGCCGACCTGCATCAGCAGGGGCTTGATCGAACCGCCTTGCTGCTCGAGCAGGGCGGAAAGCAGGTGCACCGGCTCGATGGCCGGATGGTCATGGCCAACGGCCAGGGACTGGGCGTCGGAGAGCGCCAGTTGCAGCTTGCTGGTCAAACGGTCTATTCGCATGGGTCGTCCTTCCTTCTATAGAGCGGGCCGGAACGATGGGTGTCCCTGATGAAGAAAAGCCCGCCGAGATGACTCAGTAGATAAGGGCGATTTTCCGCGGTTCAAGCGACCGGACCGTGACATCGGTCAGTTGCCGCCGGATAACCTGCGCGGGCCTAGTCCTGGAGCCAGACCAGGCTGGCAAAACGGCCGGTACGCGACGAGCGGCGGTAGGAATAGAAGCGCGCGGTATCGCTGAAGGTGCAGAAGCCGCCGCCATGCACGGCGGTGACGCCATGGGCGCCCAGGCGGATCCGCGCGAGTCGGTAGATGTCGGCCATGAAGCGGCCCGGATTGGCGCTAGGTACGAAAGCCGAGCGCGCCTCGGCGTGCGCAGCGACGAATGCATCGCGGACCTCGCCGCCGACCTCGAAGGCCTGCGGGCCGATCGCCGGCCCCAGCCAGACCAGCAGTTCGTCGCCGGGCACGCCCAGGCTGTCCACCGTCGCCTCCAGCACGCCCGCCGCCAGCCCGCGCCAGCCGGCATGGGCCGCGGCCACGCGGGTGCCCGAGCGGTCGCAGAACAACGCCGGCAGGCAGTCGGCGGTCATGATCGTACAGGCGACGCCCGGCATCGCGCTCCAGCTGGCGTCGGCCCTGAGCACCCGGTTCGGGTCGGCCTCCACCACCGTCACTCCGTGCACCTGTTCCAACCAGCTCGGCCGGCATTCCAGACGCTCGGTCAGGCGTCGGCGGTTTTCTTCCACGGCGCGCGGATCGTCGTCGACGTGGGCGCCAAGGTTCAGACTGTCGAAGGGTGCCTGGCTGACCCCGCCACTGCGCGTGGTCACGCAGGCCCGCACACGGGCCGGCGCCGGCCAGTCGGGGGTCAGCCAGGCGTTCAACCGACGAACGCCTCGCGATCCTGGCGCAACAGGCTGAGCAGCCAGAGGAAGTCTTCCGGCAGCGGCGACTCCCACTTCATGCGCACGCCGGTGGCCGGGTGATCCAGTTCGAGGAAGCGCGCGTGCAGCGCCTGCCGGGGGAATTCGCGAAGAGTCTGGACCAGGGTCTGGCTGGCCACCGGGGGAATCCTGAAGCGCCCACCGTAGACCGGATCGCCGACCAGGGGATAGCCAATATGGCTCATGTGCACGCGGATCTGGTGGGTACGCCCGGTCTCCAGCTTGACCCGGGTATGGGTGTGCGCACGGAAGCGTTCCAGCACGCGGTAATGGCTGACCGCCACCTTGCCGGCGTCGACCACCGCCATCTTCTGCCGCTGCACGCCATGCCGTCCGATCGGCGCATCGATGGTGCCGCCGGAGGTGATCACGCCGATCACGATCGCCTCGTAGATGCGGCTGACCGACCGTGCCTGCAGTTGCGCCACCAGCTTGGTGTGGGCCTCCAGCGTCTTGGCCACTACCATCAGGCCGGTCGTGTCCTTGTCCAGGCGGTGGACGATCCCGGCGCGCGGCACATTGGCGATGTCCGGGACATGGTAGAGCAAGGCATTCAGCAGGGTGCCGTCCTGATGGCCGGCAGCCGGATGGACCACCAGGCCGGCGGGCTTGTCAATCACCAGGATGTGCTCGTCCTCGTAGACGATTTCCAGCTCGATGTCCTGTGCGAGCCACTCGCCCTGGGCTTCCTGCTCGGCCTCCAGGACCAGTTGCGCGCCGCTGTGGACGATGTCGCGCGGGCGCAGCACGGCGCCGTCGACGGTCAGGCGACCGTCCTTGATCCAGCCGGCCAGACGGGAGCGGGAGTGTTCGGGAAAAAGCTGGGCGGCGATCTGGTCGAGACGCTGGCCACCCAGCTCGAACGGCACCTCGGCCGCGCGTTGAATCATATCGGACATGAGTAGGAGACGATGCTCAGCGCGGCTTTTGGAATCGGCTACGCGCTGTGGTTAAATACGGGGTCTTTGTCCCAGGGGGTGCCTGGGGCGCCAATCATAACAGACGGTTGAGGCCAAGCCGACCGTCCCAGGGACGCAAGCCGCCATGCAAGTGAAACACCTGCTGCTGATCGCCATCCTCGCCCTCACCGCAGCCTGCTCCTCGAACAAGGAGACTGTCGACGAGAACCTGAGCGAGAGCCAGCTGTACCAGCAGGCGCAGGACGACCTCAACAACAAGAGCTACAACAGCGCCGTCACCAAGCTGAAAGCCCTCGAATCGCGCTATCCCTTCGGCCGCTACGCCGAGCAGGCCCAGCTCGAGCTGATCTACGCCAACTACAAGAACATGGAGCCCGAAGCCGCCCGCGCCGCCGCCGAACGCTTCATCCGCCTGCATCCGCAGCACCCCAACGTCGACTACGCCTACTACCTCAAAGGCCTGTCCTCCTTCGACCAGGACCGCGGCCTGCTGGCGCGCTTCCTGCCGCTGGACATGACCAAGCGCGACCCGGGCGCCGCCCGCGACTCCTTCAACGAGTTCGCCCAGCTCACCAGCCGCTTCCCCAACAGCCGCTACGCCCCGGACGCCAAGGCGCGCATGGTGTACCTGCGCAACCTGCTGGCGGCCTACGAAGTGCACGTCGGCCACTACTACCTGAAGCGCCAGGCCTATGTCGCCGCCGCCAACCGCGGTCGCTACGTGGTGGAGAACTTCCAGGAAACCCCGGCCGTCGGCGATGGCCTGGCGATCATGGTCGAAGCCTACCGTCGCCTGGGTCTCGACGACCTGGCCAGCACCAGCCTGGAAACCCTCAAGCTGAACTATCCGGATAACGCCAGCCTCAAGGATGGCGAGTTCGTCGCCCGCGAAAGCGAGGCCGACACCCGCTCCTGGCTGGCCAAGGCCACCCTGGGCCTGATCGAAGGCGGCGAGCCGCCGCCGCACATGGAAACCCAGGCCGCCAAGGACGTGATCAAGCAGTACGAGGATGCCGAGCGGGAGATCCCCGCCGAACTGAAGCCGGAAAACCAGGATCACAGCGCCGACGACGAGAAGCCGGAGAGCGATGACGACGAGGACTCCGGTCGCTCCTGGTGGAGCTACATGACCTTCGGTCTCTTCGACTGATCGCACGAAACACCGAAGGGAGGCGCAGGCCTCCCTTCTTTTTGCCCGCCGCCATGCCTCTCCCAGCGCCAAACGCCGCACAGCCTGGACCTTCCCGTCTGGGATCGAGCCGGCGGCTTGGCTAAACTGCAGCTTTCTCCAGCCTCCGAGATCACCATGGGCCTTTTCCGCCTCCTGTTCTGGATCGCCCTGATCGCCATCGCGTTCTGGCTCTGGCGTCGCTTTACCCGTCCCACTCCGCGCCAGCAGCAACGTCCGCAGGACGAGCCGAGCGCATCGCCGATGGTCCGCTGCGCCCATTGCGGCGTCCACGTGCCGCAGGCCAACGCCCTCGCCCACGAACAACGCTGGTATTGCAGCCAGGCGCACCTGCGCCAGGACCAGGGCGACCGTGCGCGCTGAACGGCTACGGCTGAGCGAGGAGCAGGGGCAACGCATCCTCCGTCTGTACCACCTGTACCGCCTGACCATCGGCCTGGTACTGGTCCTGCTGATCTCCAGCGAACTGGAAGATCAGGTCCTCAAGCTCGTCCACCCTGAACTGTTCCATGTCGGCAGTTGGTGCTACCTGGTCTTCAACATCCTGGTCGCGCTGTTCCTGCCGCCGTCGCGGCAATTGCTGCCGATCTTCATCCTCGCGCTCACCGACGTGCTGATGCTTTGCGGCCTGTTCTACGCAGGTGGCGGCGTACCCAGCGGCATCGGCAGCCTGCTGGTGGTGGCGGTGGCCATTGCCAACATCCTGCTGCGCGGGCGCATCGGTCTGGTCATCGCGGCGGCGGCCAGCCTCGGCCTGCTCTACCTGACCTTCTTCCTCAGCCTGAGCAGTCCGGACGCCACCAACCACTACGTCCAGGCCGGCGGCCTCGGCACCCTGTGCTTCGCCGCCGCGCTGGTGATCCAGGCTCTGGTGCGGCGCCAGGAGCAGACCGAAACGCTGGCCGAAGAACGCGCCGAGACGGTCGCCAACCTGGAGGAACTCAACGCATTGATCCTGCAGCGCATGCGCACCGGCATCCTCGTGGTCGATAGCCGTCAGGCCATCCTCCTCGCCAACCAGGCCGCCCTCGGCCTGCTCAGGCAGGACGACGTGCAGGGCGCCAGCCTCGGCCGCCACAGCCCGATGCTGATGCACTGCATGAAGCAATGGCGCCTGAATCCCAGCCTCCGTCCGCCGACGCTCAAGGTGGTGCCGGATGGCCCGACGGTGCAACCCAGCTTTATCAGCCTCAACCGCGAAGACGACCAGCACGTGCTGATCTTCCTCGAAGACATTTCGCAGATCGCCCAGCAGGCGCAGCAGATGAAGCTGGCCGGTCTTGGCCGCCTGACCGCCGGCATCGCCCATGAGATCCGCAACCCGCTGGGCGCGATCAGCCACGCCGCCCAACTGCTGCAGGAGTCAGAGGAACTGGATGCCCCGGACCGACGCCTGACGCAGATCATCCAGGACCAGTCGAAGCGGATGAACCTGGTCATCGAGAACGTCCTGCAGCTCTCCCGTCGCCGCCAGGCCGAACCGCAGCAGCTCGACCTGAAGGAGTGGCTTCAGCGGTTCGTCGACGAATACCCCGGCAGGCTGCGCAACGACAGCCAACTGCACCTGCAGCTCGGTGCCGGCGACATCCAGACCCGCATGGACCCACACCAGTTGAACCAGGTGCTGAGCAACCTGGTGCAGAACGGTCTTCGCTACAGCGCCCAGGCGCACGGGCGCGGCCAGGTCTGGCTGAGCCTCGCGCGCGACCCGGAGAGCGACCTGCCGGTGCTGGAAGTCATCGACGACGGTCCCGGCGTACCGGCGGACAAACTGAACAACCTGTTCGAACCCTTCTTTACTACAGAAAGCAAAGGCACCGGCCTGGGCCTCTATCTCTCCCGCGAACTCTGCGAGAGCAACCAGGCACGGATCGACTACCGCAATCGCGAGGAAGGCGGCGGCTGCTTCCGCATCACCTTCGCCCACCCGCGCAAACTCAGCTGACGGAAGCCGCACGCATGAGCCGACAAAAAGCCCTGATCGTCGACGATGAACCGGATATCCGCGAACTGCTGGAAATCACTCTCGGCCGCATGAAGCTGGACACCCGCAGCGCCCGCAACGTCAAGGAAGCCCGCGAGTTGCTGGCCCGCGAGCCGTTCGACCTGTGCCTCACCGACATGCGCCTGCCGGACGGCAGCGGCCTCGATCTGGTCCAGTACATCCAGCAGCGCCATCCACAGACCCCGGTGGCCATGATCACCGCGTACGGCAGCCTGGACACCGCGATCCAGGCGCTCAAGGCCGGTGCCTTCGACTTCCTCACCAAACCGGTCGACCTCGGTCGCTTGCGGGAGCTGGTGGCAACCGCCCTACGCTTGCGCAACCCGGAAGCCGAGGAAGCGCCGGTGGACAACCGCCTGCTCGGCGAGTCGCCGCCGATGCGCGCCCTGCGCAACCAGATCGGCAAGCTGGCGCGCAGCCAGGCGCCGGTCTACATCAGTGGCGAGTCCGGCAGCGGCAAGGAACTGGTGGCGCGCCTGATCCACGAGCAGGGGCCACGTATCGAGCGGCCGTTCGTGCCGGTGAACTGCGGCGCGATTCCCTCCGAGCTGATGGAAAGCGAGTTCTTCGGCCACAAGAAAGGCAGCTTCACTGGCGCTATCGAAGACAAGCAGGGCCTGTTCCAGGCCGCCAGCGGTGGCACCCTGTTCCTCGACGAAGTCGCCGACCTGCCGATGGCCATGCAGGTCAAACTGCTCCGGGCGATCCAGGAAAAGGCCGTGCGCGCGGTCGGCGGCCAGCAGGAGGTCGCCGTCGACGTGCGCATCCTCTGCGCCACCCACAAGGACCTCGCCGCCGAAGTCGGCGCCGGGCGCTTCCGCCAGGACCTCTACTACCGCCTCAACGTCATCGAGCTGCGCGTACCACCGCTGCGCGAACGCCGCGAGGACATCCCGCTGCTCGCCGAACGCATCCTCAAGCGCCTGGCCGGCGACACCGGCCTGCCGGCCGCCAGGCTGACCGGCGACGCACAGGAGAAGCTGAAGAACTACCGCTTCCCGGGCAACGTCCGCGAGCTGGAAAACATGCTGGAGCGCGCCTATACCCTGTGCGAAGACGACCAGATCCAGCCTCACGACCTGCGCCTGGCCGATGCGCCGGGTGCCAGCCAGGAAGGCGCCGCGAGCCTGAGCGAAATCGACAACCTCGAGGACTACCTGGAAGACATCGAGCGCAAGCTGATCATGCAGGCACTCGAGGAGACCCGCTGGAACCGCACCGCCGCGGCCCAGCGCCTGGGCCTGACGTTCCGCTCGATGCGCTACCGCCTGAAAAAGCTGGGCATCGACTGAAAGTGAAAAGGCCTGTCCGAAGACAGGCCTTTTGGTTTTCGCTCCTCAGAGGCGACCAGCCGGGGCGTAGGGGGCCGGGTCGATGATCGGTTCCCGCCCGCTCATGAGATCCGCCAGCAGACGGCACGACGCCGGTGCCAGGACCAGCCCGTTGCGGTAGTGCCCGGTATTCAGCCAGAGCCCGTCGAAGCCAGGCACCGGACCGATATAGGGGATGCCTTCGGGAGAGCCCGGGCGCAACCCTGCCCAGTGGGCCACCGGCTGCATGTCCGCCAGTTCCGGCAACAGTTCTGCCGCAGACGCCCTGAGGCTTTCCAGCGCCTCGTCGGTCGGCGTCTTGTCGAAGCCCGAATGTTCCAAGGTGCTGCCGATCAGGATGTGGCCGTCGCGCCGCGGAATCGCGTAGCGCCCCTTGGCCAGCACCATGCGCGGCAGGAAATCCGCCGCGCACTTGTAGAGGATCATCTGACCTTTCACCGGTACCACGGGCAGTTCCAGGCCAAGCGGCTTCAACAACTCGCCGCTCCAGGCGCCTGCCGCCAGCAGCACCTTGTCGCCACGGATCTCGCCACGCGAGGTCGCCACGCCGACCACTCGATCGCCGTCGCGCAACCAGCCGCGCACCTCCGTCTGTTCATGCAACTCGAGATTGGCGAATTGTTGCAGGGATGCCCGCAATGAGCGCGCCAGGCGAGGATTGCGCACATTGGCCACGCCCGACATGTAGACCGCCCGCTGGAAGCCTGCGCCCAGCCCGGGCACCGCCGCGTAGGCCTCCTCGATCGGCACTTCCTTCAACGGCCGGGTGTGGTTGCGTGCCCACTGCAGTGCCTCGGTCTGGTCGTCCAGGTCCAGCCAGTACAGGCCAACGGTATGGACCTCGGGATCGAGCCCGGTCTCGTCGAGCAAACGCTGCCCCAGGGCCGGGTAGAAGTCCTGCGACCAGTGCGCCAGGGCGGTCACCGCCGGGCTGTAGCGCCACGGATAGAGCGGCGAGACGATCCCGCCTCCCGCCCAGGATGCCTCACGCCCACTCTCGCCCCGCTCCACCAGGGTCACCCGCAGTCCGGCGAGCGCCAGCTCCCGGGCGGTCAACAGGCCGATGACGCCAGCGCCTACCACTACTACATCTCTACTCACCACAGGGCTCCTACCGATTTGCCAGGAACAGAGAAATATCACTCAAAGGGATCAGATGCTGACGAATTGCCTGCTTCAACGAACTCAGTCGAATCTGTCCCGGTGAAAAGCCCATCATACCCGCAGAGGTATTCATCCCATGAAATCGAGCGGCTTCAACTTGGTCGAACTATCGATAGTCCTATTGATCCTTGCGATAGGCCTGACAATTGCGCTGCCCACCCTCCACGACAGAATGAAGCGGGACATTAGCCGTGCTACTCGTGACAGCCTGACTAGTCATCTGATGGCTGCGCGGGCTAGCAGCATACAGAACGGCGTGATCATCGAGGTCTGCGGTAGCGGTGACGGCAGTACCTGCAGCGAGGAATGGCATCTCGGCTGGTTCAGCCGTAACGACAGGAGCCAACAGATACTGGCCCGGCATGAAAATACGAGTCGCACCGATATTCATTGGCGGGGCTTCGACAAGCGACTGCGCTACCTGCCTAATGGCACCAGCCCTACAGGTAACGGGCGTTTCTTCGAATGTAAGGACGATCGCATCGAGTGGCAATTGGTGCTCAATCGGCAAGGCCGCCTCAGGGTGGCGGGAAAGAGCGAAAATAAAAAGCTCTCTTACCTGTGCTCCAGGCGGTGAGAGAACTGTTTCACATACCGTTTGCCAGTCATCCCACTCTCCGCTCCGGCTGTCTCTGCTACAGGGACAATGCGCTCTCCACTAGGCAAGATTATCTGGCCCTTTTCCTTGTGGAGTACTGCATGCGCTCTATTTGTCGCAGCGCCGGCTTTTCCCTGATCGAGTTGATGATGGTGTTGGTTCTGGTCGCCATATTCGCCAGCATTGCCGTACCCAGTTTCAACGCCTTGATCGAGCGCAACCGAATCCAGACTGCCAGCGAGGAACTCTACAGCCTGCTTCAGTACGCTCGCAGCGAAGCTGTAAACCGTCATGCCAATGTGAGCATCAGGGCGACGCAGAACAATGACTGGGCAAAAGGCCTGGAAATCATCAGCGGCGCGACCACCGTGCAAAAGCACCAAGGTTTCCAGCAGGTCTCGCTATCCGCCAGCAGTGCGACTGCGGAGCTGACCTTCAACGCTACCGGCACACTTAGCAACCAGGCTGCAAACATTGACATAAAGGTCTGCTTCGCCGGTGACAAAAGTACAGGACGTCTGCTTACCGTTCAGCCCAGTGGACGCGTGATCCTGTACCCATCTTCAAAGCAACCGGACAGCTGTAACTGAGGAAAGCCCATGTCTCGAGAAACGGGTTTCAGCATGATCGAAGTACTGGTTGCTCTGGTGCTGATCAGCATTGGCGTACTGGGCATGGTTGCCATGCAAGGGCGCACGATCCAGTACACGCAGGAGTCGGTACAACGCAATGCCGCAGCAATGCTTGCTAGCGACCTGATGGAAATAATGCGTGCGGACCCAGATGCCGTACTCAATCTACGCGCCCAACTACGCGAAGACTCGGTCTACTACAAGGCCAAGGGCAGCGACTTTCCCGCAGCCCCAGCGCGCTGCGCGCCATTGCCAGCAGATGCTAAGGAACGTCTCGGCTGCTGGGCCCAACAGGCCTCGAAAGACTTGCCGGGAGCCTCCGCACTCTTGAATAGCCAATTCTACATTTGTCGCAGCCCAACCCCGGGTACCTGCGACAACACCAAAGGCTCGGCCATCGAAATCCAGGTTGCCTGGCGAGCCATGGATGGAGCGTGTTTCAACGCCTCTGACTCCACCTTGTGCACCTACAGCGTCCGCTCCGAATTGTGAGAACAAGCATGCTCTTCAGCAAAATGCAGAAAGGCCTATCGATGGTAGAACTGCTCGTGGCACTCGCTATAAGCAGCTTCCTGATCCTGGGGATCAGCCAGATCTACATCGACAACAAACGCAACTATCTTTTCCAGCAAGGCCAGGCCGGCAACCAGGAAAATAGCCGCTTCGTTCTTATGCTGCTGCAGCAACAACTGGATAAGACAGCCTATCGTCGCCTTCACGACGACAACATGGAGAATGCTTTCAAATCCGCGACATTCAATGGCTGTCGTGCATTTGTGGCTGGCGAGACTATCGCTGCGGCAACTGCCCTCAAGGCGGGTGAGTACGGTGTCTGCTTGCGCTATCAACCCGCCTACAAAGGGGAGCATGATTGCCTCGGTAATGAAATTACCGGAGTTCCGGAAAAGCCCTTCACAAATACTCCCCCTGTCGTCGTTCGCCTGGTCTACCTACCGAGCGCCGGTACCCTGAGTTGCAGTCGTCCCGATATCGCCCAGTCGAAATCGGGAGAATTGGTCAGTGGTCTCACAGACTTCCGCTTGGAAGCGGGGGTCGGGCCAGCAGATCGTAGCGAACGCAAAGTATCCAGCTTCGTCGCACTACAGGATGTCGCCGGTCGTCCTATCCGAGCATTGCGCTTCTCAATCCTGGCAGGCAGCGACAATACAAGCCTGCGCACAGGAGATGATAGCCAGGCACGCGATCGCTGGATCGTCCTTTATCCCGAGAGCAAAAGCGCCATCGAGGCCGCAGACAAAGGCCAGATTTACCAAATAGCGCGTGGTAACCAAACCATCAGGAATCTCATGCCATGACCCTGCGCCATACCTCTCGACAGCAGGGATCCACGTTGTTGATCTCGCTGGTTATCTTGTTGATGATCACGCTCCTCGCCGTTTCCAACATGCGCGAGGTGTCACTGGAAAGCCGTATCACCGGCAATCTCATCGAACAGAAGCGCCTGCGCAATGCGGGCGAAGCTGGGCTACGCGAAGGTGAACGACGCTTTTTCAATACCATCAAGCCCCCAGAGGTCGGCAGCGGATGCGCCGATAGCAATGTCAAACGGCCTTGCATACTGAACCTGAGTGCCCTCTCCGTACCCCGAGATGACGTGCACAACAATCCGGTGGCAGCCCTGAACGGCAAGACAGATAACGCCAATTCACGTGTCTGGATGCCCTACCGAGGCAGCGATCTGAATAACCCTACGCAGATCGACAAAGACCGCGCAGTCACCTGGCAGACCATCACGGTGCCCGCTGGCGAACAGAACAACGAAGCGGAAAATCCCGAGTACGGCAACATGATGCGCGGGGTCGGCACGTTCTACTACGAAACCAACAGCCGCGCCCTCAACAAGGCGGGCGGAGAGACTGTTCTACAGGCCGTTCATGCACGCCTGTATACCAACTGACTGGAGCCAGCGCATGATCCACCAGATTACCCGCGCAGGAAAAAGCCTGCTGGCTGCAGGTTGCACCCTGAGCATCCTGTTCGCCTCTGACAGTTATGCCGCCACGGCCCTGAATGTCAGCCAGCAACCCCTGTTCCTAACCCAGGGCGTTGCTCCCAACCTGCTGTTCACTCTAGATGACTCAGGCAGTATGGCCTGGGCTTACGTGCCCGACGGTATTAGCGGGAATAGCGGCAGAGCGGGACGTTCCAGCGATTACAACGCACTGTACTACAACCCCGATTATGCTTACCAAGTGCCCAAGAAATTGACACTGTCAGGCGATCAGATCATCGTTTCCGACTATCCAGTGCCACGCTTCACAGCAGCCTGGCAGGATGGCTACGCCCAAGGCTCCACCACCAACCTGAGCAATAACTATCGCCCTCAATGGGGAACCGGCTGGCTTGGTTGCATCGATAGCAGCTGCAATACCGGGAGAGCTTATTACTATACTTATAAGGTAAGCGCTAGCTGCCCTGCACAGCCGGTGAGCAGCTCCAACTCCTGTTATACCTACAATGCTCTTCCTACCAGTCAGGAAAGCAACTTTGCGATATGGTACTCCTACTATCGCAACCGCATCCTGGCCACAAAGACCGCTGCCAACCTGGCCTTTTACAGCCTGCCGGAAAACGTGCGTCTCACTTGGGGGGCCCTGAACACCTGTAGCATCGGCGCCAACAGCAGAAGCTGCCAAAACAATGCCCTGCTCCAATTCAACAAGCAGCACAAAATCAATTTCTTCAATTGGCTGGCGAACAGCCCGGCCAGCGGCGGTACTCCTCTGCATGCGGCTCTTGACCGAGCCGGACGCTTCTTGCAAACCAACGGCACAGCTTATACCACCGAAGACGGAAAGACATATTCCTGCCGGGCCAGCTATCACATCATGATGACCGACGGTATCTGGAACGGTCGGAACGTCACCCCCGGCAATCTCGACAACCAGAACCAGACCTTTCCTGATAGCACCCTCTATAGGCCACAGCCCCCTTATGCCGACAGCAATGCCAGCTCATTGGCTGACCTGGCTTTCAAATACTGGACCACAGACTTACGTCCCAGCATCGACAATGACCTGAAGCCTTTCATGGCCTACAAGAGTGGGGACGATTCCAAGGATTACTGGGACCCTCGCAACAACCCAGCCACTTGGCAACACATGGTCAACTTTACCGTTGGCCTAGGTCTTTCCTATTCGCTCACATTGAACTCTGCACCAACTTGGACAGGCAGCACCTTTGGCAACTACGAGGAGTTGATGGCTGGAAGCAAGGCTTGGCCCAGCGTCGATAACGACGCCGCACCCGGTAACGTCTACGACCTCTGGCATGCAGCTATCAACTCTCGTGGAGACTTCTTTAGCGCGGAATCACCGGACTCTCTGGTTCAGGCTTTCAATAAGATCCTGACACGGATTTCCGAGCGCAACACCTCCTCCTCCAAACCAGCAATGACTTCCGCGCTGCAGGATGACGGAACCGGCGACAAGCTGATCCGCTACAGCTACCAGTCCAGCTTTGCCAGTGACAAGAACTGGGCGGGCGACCTTATACGTTACAAGGTGGAGTCGACTTCCACCGGTTCGACCAAAACCCAGGAATGGAGCGCCGGCGCACTGCTGGACAACCGAGCTCCCGCTACCCGTAATATTTACATCGCCAGCAATAGCGGAACCAACCGCCTTAAGCCTTTCACATGGAGCAATATTGAGGGAAGTCAGTTAGCCACTTGGCTGAACCGCAACCCGGACAAGGACAATCAGGCCGACACCAAAGGAGCACAGCGGGTCGACTTCATCCGTGGCCAGCAGAATATGGATGGATTCCGGCAACGACAGGCGGTGTTAGGGGACATCGTGCACTCGTCTCCAGCCGTGGTCGGACCGGCCCAATACCTCACTTATCTGGCCAACCCCATCGAACCCAGCGGCGACTACGGCACATTCAAGACAGAGGCAGACCAGCGCAGCCCTAGAGTTTATGTTGGATCCAACGATGGCATGTTGCATGGTTTCAACATCAAAACCGGCGTGGAAGAGTTCGCTTTCATCCCTACAGCAGTATTCGAAAAGCTTAACAAGCTTACCGGCATCAGCTACCAGGGCGGTGCCCACCAATATTTCGTCGACGCTACACCGGTCGTCAGCGATGCCTTTTTCGATGGAGCTTGGCACACTGTTCTGATCGGAACGCTTGGTGCTGGAGGTCGCGGCCTGTTCGCACTCGATGTAACCAAGCCGGACGATGTCAAGCTGCTTTGGGAATACGATAGCAGTACCGACTCGGACCTTGGTTACACCTTCTCCAAACCTACCGTAGCCAGACTGCACAGCGGACAATGGGCAGTAGTTACCGGCAACGGCTATGGAAGCGATAATGACAAGGCAGCTTTACTGCTGATTGATTTGAAAAAGGGAACGCTGATCAAGAAGCTGGAAGTCCAAAGCGAGCGCGGAATAGCCAATGGCCTATCGACGCCTCGCCTGGCTGATAACAACAGCGATGGCATTGCTGACTACGCCTATGCTGGCGATCTGCAGGGAAATATCTGGCGCTTCGATTTGATCGGCAATACCCGCAACGACGACCCAGACACAAATACCTCTATCAATCCCTTCAAGCCCGGAGATGTAGATCCTTCTGCTTTCAGAGTATCGTTCAGCGGCGCCCCGCTTTTCCGTGCTCGCGCCGACAACAATACTCGTCAGCCCATCACGGCTCCGCCTACCTTGGTACGCCATCCTAGCCGTAAGGGCTACATCGTCATCGTAGGTACAGGAAAATACTTCGAGGACGATGACGCTCAGGCCGATACCAGCCGAGCCATGACGCTCTATGGTATCTGGGATCGCCAGACCAAGGGCGAAAGCGCAAACAGTACCCCAACCATCGACCGCAACGCCCTCACAGCCCAAACCATGACAACAGAGGCGAACTCCACATTCGGTAGCGTGAACAGGAATATTCGGCTTATTAGCCAAAACCCGGTGAAGTGGTACAAAGACGGAGCAACCGGTACCGCGAACTCGGATGTGGCTAGCTATGGCTGGCGACTGAATCTGGAGGTCAATAGCAGCAAGAAAGGCGAAATGATGATCGAAGATATGTTCGCTGCCGGCCAAGTGCTTCTATTGCAGACCTTGACACCGAACGACGACCCTTGTGACAGCGGCTCTACCAGCTGGACCTACGGCCTCAATCCATATACTGGCGGACGTACCAGTTTCACCGTCTTCGATCTCAAACGTGCGGGTATAGTGGACTCTGGCTCGGATTACAACGGCTCGGTCGTATCCGCCTTCCAACAGGATGGACTAGGTGGCTTGGCCATTACCCAGAACGAACAGCGTCAATCCGAGGCTTGCACTGGTGATGAGTGCATCATCTTCAACCCCAGCGACAAGAGTAACGGACGACAAACCTGGCGGGTCGTCGAGGAGAAATGAACATGAACCCCTTACGTCTTCTCGCCACAGCTCTTGCAGCTCTAGCTCTGGCTTGCCCAACCTTTGCCTTGAGTGCCACGAATACGTTCGAGAATGTGGGCGTGGTCGAGGATGTTCATCCTGCCGCCGGTCTGGTAGTAGTCGATGGGCAGACATATCGCTTGCCCAACCGTGTCCAACAACAGGACTCGCCGGTCATATTCTTGGTACGTCAGGGACAGACAGTGTCTTTCTCCGGCAAACTCACCAGCGACCTGCCAGAAATCGAGTCGTTCTACATTATCAAGCAGGCCCCTCTCGTTCCCTTCGGATCGGAGCAGCAACAATGAAGTCGAACAGAGGCTTCACTCTCATCGAGTTGATGATCGTCGTAGTAATCATCGCTATTCTTGCTGGTATCGCCTACCCCAGCTACGACGAATACGTGAAGCGCGGGAATCGCACCGAAGGACAGGCATTACTCAGCGAAGCAGCCGCTACTCAAGAGCGCTATTTTTCACAGAACAATACTTATATCACTACCCAAGCCGACATCGGCAAGCTGCATATGCGCAACACATCGGGCACCACAGTGAAGTCCTCCACAGGCAAATACAGCCTTACCGTCGATACGGTAGCCAACGACGGAGGTTATCGCCTTATCGCTAACCAGGCATTCAACGATCTTGATTGTGGCAACCTGACCTTGACCGCCAACGGCGAGAAAGGCCGGACTGGAAGCAAGAAGAGCGTTGCAGAATGCTGGCGCTAAAGCGCCGAGACAAGAAAAAGGCAAAGCCCGGCATAAGCCGGGCTTTTTCAGGTGCGCAAAAATTCCGATTACAAAGCCTTGACCCGCAGTTCCTTGGGCATCGAGAAGGTAATGTTCTCCTCCCGTCCCTCCAGTTCCTGCTCTTCCGACGCCCCCCACTCACGTAGCTGGGCGATCACTCCGCGCACCAGCACTTCCGGCGCGGAGGCGCCTGCGGTGATTCCGATGCGACGCACACCGTCGAACCAGCCGCGTTGCATGTCCTCGGCGCCGTCGATCAGGTAGGCCGGCGTGCCCATGCGCTCGGCGAGTTCGCGCAGGCGGTTGGAGTTGGAACTGTTGGGGCTGCCCACCACCAGGACCATGTCGCACTGGTCGGCCAGTTCCTTCACGGCATCCTGGCGGTTCTGGGTGGCATAGCAGATGTCGTTCTTGCGCGGCCCCTGGATCTGCGGGAACTTGGCGCGCAGGGCATCGATGACCTTCGAGGTGTCGTCCATCGACAGGGTGGTCTGGGTCACGTAGTGCAGGGCTTCGGGCTTGCGCACCTCCAGCGCGGCGACGTCGGCCTCGTCCTCCACCAGGTAGATGGCACCGCCGTTGCTGGCATCGTACTGGCCCATGGTGCCTTCCACCTCGGGGTGGCCTTCATGCCCGATCAGCACGCATTCGTGGCCGTCGCGGCTGTAGCGCACCACTTCCATGTGCACCTTGGTCACCAGCGGGCAGGTCGCGTCGAAAACCTTCAGGCCGCGCCCCTCGGCTTCCTTGCGGACCGCCTGGGAAACGCCGTGGGCGCTGAAGATGACGATGACGTTGTCCGGCACCTGATCGAGTTCCTCGACGAAGATGGCGCCGCGCTGGCGCAGGTTGTCCACGACGAACTTGTTGTGCACCACCTCGTGACGCACGTAGATCGGCGGGCCGAAGACATCGAGGGCACGGTTGACGATCTCGATGGCGCGATCCACGCCGGCGCAGAAGCCGCGGGGATTGGCGAGTTTGATTTGCATGGCGGTCTCGTGGGCGACGCGGTGATTGGACGAATGAACCTTGCTACCGCCCTCCCCGCTTGGGAAGGGCGCAGCGACCGACGGTTCAGGCCGGCTGGACGTCGATGATCTCGACTTCGAAGGCCAGGGTCTTGCCGGCCAGCGGATGATTGAAGTCGACGGTCACCTGCTGCTCATCGAACGCCTTGACCACGCCCGGCAGTTCGGTCTTGGCCGCGTCGTTGAAGATCACCAGCAGGCCCTCGGCCAGCTCCATGTCCTGGAACTGGTCGCGCGGCATGATCTGCACGTTCTGCGGATTCGGCTGGCCGAAGCCCTGTTCGGGAAGAATGCTCAGGGTGCGCTTGTCGCCAGCCTTCAAGCCGAACAGCGCCTGTTCGAAGCCCGGCAGCAGGTTGCCGTCGCCGACCTTGAACGAGGCCGGCTGCTTGTCGAAGGTGCTGTCGACGACGTTGCCGTCCTCCAGCTTGAGGGCGAAATGCAGGGTGACGCGGCTCTCCTGGCCAATGCGGGTCGACTCAGCCATGGGCGGCTTCTCCGGATTTCTTCGATCTGAACATGTCGAGCGCCAACATGACGGCGCCGACGGTGATGGCGCTATCGGCCAGGTTGAACGCCGGGAAGTACCAGCGGTTCTGCCAGTGCACCAGGATGAAGTCCACCACGTGGCCAAGAACCATGCGGTCGTAGAGGTTGCCCAGGGCGCCACCGAGCACCAGCGCCAGGGCGATGGCCAACCAGGTCTCGCCTTTCTTCAGGCGTTTCAGCCAGACCACCAGGATCGCGCTGACGACGATGGCGATCAGGGCGAACAGCCAGCGCTGCCAGCCCGAGCTGTCGGCCAGGAAGCTGAAGGCGGCACCGGTGTTGTAGGCCAGGGTCCAACTGAACAGATCGGGGATCACCACGATCTGCTGGTACATGCTCAGTTCGGCCTGGAAGAACGCCTTGCTGAGCTGGTCGAGGACGAACACCAGCACGGTGATCCACAGCCAGGGCAAGCGCCCGAAACGATCGACCTCAGGCATAGTGGCGAACCTCGCCGCTGCCTTCGATGTTCTCGATGCAGCGACCACACAGGTCAGGATGCGCAGCATGCTGACCGACGTCCTCGCGATGGTGCCAGCAACGACCGCACTTGGCGTGGGTCGACTTGACCACTTTCAGCTTGAGGCCGGCGACTTCGCTGTCCACCGCGTCGGCCGGAGCCGCCGACAGCGGCGCCAGGGTCGCGGTCGAGGTGATCAGGACGAAGCGTAGCTCGTTGCCCAGCTTGGCCAATTGGGCCTGCAGCGCGTCTTCCGCATACAGGGTGACTTCGGCCTGCAGGTTGCCGCCCACGGCCTTGGCCGCGCGCTGGTTCTCCAGCTCCTTGTTGACCGCGGCCTTCACCGCCATGACCTGCTCCCAGTACTGGCGATTCAGCGTCACGTCGGCCGGCAGTTCGCTGAGGCCGTCGTACCAGGTGGCGAGCATTACCGACTCGGCGCGCTCGCCGGGCAGGAACTTCCAGACTTCCTCGGCGGTGAACGCCAGGATCGGGGCGATCCAGCGTACGAGGGCCTCGGCGATGTGGAACAGTGCGGTCTGGCAGGAGCGCCGGGCGACGCTGTTGGCGCCGGTGGTGTACTGGCGGTCCTTGATGATGTCCAGGTAGAACCCGCCCAGCTCCTGTACGCAGAAGTTGTGCACCTTGGAATAGACGTTCCAGAAGCGGTACTCGCGGTACGCCTCTTCGATCTCGCGCTGCAAGAGCAGGGCACGATCGACCGCCCAGCGATCCAGGGCCAGCATTTCCTGGGGCGGCAGCAGATCAGTGGCCGCATCGAAACCGTTCAGGTTGGACAGCAGGAAGCGCGTGGTATTGCGGATCCGCCGGTAGGCATCGGCGCTGCGCTGGAGAATCTGCTGGGATACCGCGATCTCGCCCGAGTAATCGGTCGAGGCTACCCACAGGCGCAGGATGTCGGCGCCCAGGGTATCGATGACGGTCTGCGGCACCACGGTATTGCCCAGTGACTTGGACATCTTGCGGCCGGACTCGTCGACGGTGAAACCGTGGGTCAGCAACTGGCGGTACGGCGCATGGTTGTCGATCGCGCAGCCGGTCAGCAGCGAGGAGTGGAACCAGCCGCGGTGCTGGTCGGAACCTTCCAGGTAGAGATCGGCGACCGGGCCGCTGGCATGGCCGATCCGGTGGGAGCCACGCAGCACGTGCCAGTGGGTGGTGCCGGAGTCGAACCAGACGTCCAGGGTGTCGTTGATCTTGTCGTACTGCGCGGCCTCCTCGCCGAGCAACTCGGCGGCGTCGAGCTTGAACCAGGCTTCGATGCCTTCCTTCTCGACTCGCTGCGCGACCTCTTCCATCAGCTCGACGGTGCGTGGATGCAGTTCGCCGCTGGCCTTGTGCAAGAAGAACGGGATCGGTACGCCCCAGTTGCGCTGGCGCGAGATGCACCAGTCGGGACGCCCGGCGATCATTCCGTGCAGGCGCGCCTGGCCCCAGCCCGGGACGAATTCGGTCTGGGTGATGGCTTCCAGCGCTCGCTCGCGCAGGGAAGCACCCTGCCTGGGCTGCTTGTCCATGCCGACGAACCACTGCGCGGTGGCGCGATAGATCAGCGGCGTCTTGTGCCGCCAGCAGTGCATGTAGCTGTGATTGATGGTTTCGTGGGCCAGCAGGCTGCCGACCTCTTCCAGCTTGGCCACCACGTTAGGGTTGGCCTTCCAGATGAACTGGCCGCCGAAGAACGGCAACGAGTCGACGTAGACGCCGTTGCTCTGCACCGGGCTGAGGATGTCGTCGTTGCTCATCCCGTAGCGCTTGCAGGTATAGAAGTCGTCTTCGCCGTAGGCCGGCGACGAGTGGACGATACCGGTGCCGGCATCGAGGGCCACGTAGTCGGCCAGGTAGACCGGCGACAGGCGCTCGTAGAACGGATGGCGGAAGTTGATCAGTTCCAGCGCCTCGCCCTTGGCGGTGGCGACCACCTTGCCCTCGCGCTGGTAGCGCGCCAGGCAGGACTCGACCAGGGCCTCGGCCAGCACCAGGTAGCGATCGCCGGCATCGACCAGCGCGTAGTCGATCTCCGGATGCACGTTCAGCGCCTGGTTGGCCGGGATGGTCCAGGGCGTGGTGGTCCAGATGACGATCTGCGCCGGCTTGTCCAGGGCCGCCAGGCCGAAGGCCGCGGCCAGCTTGTCGGCATCCGCCACCGGGAAGCCGACGTCGATGGTCGGCGACTTCTTGTCGGCGTACTCGACCTCGGCCTCGGCCAGCGCCGAACCACAGTCGAAGCACCAGTTGACCGGCTTCAGGCCCTTGAACACGAAGTCCTGCTTGACCATTTCCGCGAGGGCGCGGATTTCGTTCGCCTCGTTGGCGAAATTCATGGTCTTGTAGGGGTTGTCCCACTCGCCGAGCACGCCCAGGCGGATGAAGTCGGCCTTCTGCCCTTCGATCTGCTCGGCTGCGTATTCGCGGCACAGTTCGCGGGTCTTGTCCGCCGGAAGATTCTTGCCGTGGGTGGTCTCGACCTTGTGCTCGATGGGCAGGCCGTGGCAATCCCAGCCCGGCACATAGGGCGCGTCGTAGCCCGCCAGGGTCTTGGAGCGGACAATGATGTCCTTGAGAATCTTGTTGACCGCGTGACCGATGTGAATGCTGCCGTTGGCGTACGGAGGGCCATCGTGCAGGACGAACTTCGGACGGTCGCCGCCAATGGCCCGCAGCTTCTGGTACAGACCGATGTCGTTCCAGAACTTCAGGGTTTCCGGCTCGCGCTGGGGCAGGCCGGCTTTCATTGGGAAGGCGGTTTCCGGAAGGTTTAGCGTCGCTTTGTAGTCGGTCATCTCAGGGCCTGTTCAGGATCTCTTCAATCAAGCGGTTGGCCCAGCCAGTAGGCCCGGGCGGCGGCGATATCCGCGAGAATCGCCGCCTTGAGTGCCTCCAGGGAGGCAAAACGCTGCTCGTCGCGCAGCTTCTGGTGGAAGGTCACCTGCAGATGCCGGCCGTATAGATCGCCGGCGAAATCGAGCAGGTGCACTTCCAGATGGGGACGGCCGTCGCCGTTCACCGAAGGGCGGGTGCCGATGTTCGCCACCCCCTGGCAACGCTGGCCATCGACCAGCGTACTGACCAGGTAGACCCCGTTCAACGGCGCCTTGCGCCGTTTCAGTTGAATGTTGGCCGTGGGCGAGCCCAGTTGCCGGCCGAGTTTCTGTCCATGCAGGACCCGTCCGCTCAGGCTGAAGGGACGCCCCAGAAGGCGCTCGGCGAGATGCAGGTCGCCCTCGGCCAGGGCCTGGCGGACCCGCGTGCTGCTCACCCGCACGCCGTCCAGTTCGACGGTGGCGGCCGCCTCGACGGTGAACCCCTGCTCGCGACTGGCGTTCACCAGGAAGGCGAAGTCACCGGAGCGGTCGCAGCCGAAACGGAAATCGTCGCCCACTTCAAGGTGCCGCACCGCCAGTCCATCGACCAGGACCTGGCGGACGAACTCGGCTGCCGACAGCTCGCGCAAGCGGCGGTTGAAGGCCAGGCAGAGCACCACGTCGACGCCCTGCCCACGCAGCAACTCGAGTTTCTCGCGCAGGCGGGTCAGACGCACCGGCGCCGAATCGGGGGAGAAGAACTCGCGCGGCTGCGGCTCGAAAATCACCACGCAGCTGGGTACGCCCAGCTCCAGCGAGCGCTCGCGCAGACGCGCCAGGATAGCCTGGTGCCCGAGGTGGACGCCGTCGAAGTTACCGATGGTGGCGACGCAGCCCCCGGCCAGGGGCTGCAGGTTGTGTAGTCCGCGAAGCAGCTGCATAGCACGCTTATTGCTCAGAAAGTGGTCGATTATACGCGTACCGGGCGCCGGACAACAGGCAAAACGGCATGATCCCGCCGCCAGCCCGGACGCGCTTCACAGCACCGCCCGACGGGAAAAGTCGCGCAGGCGGAAACCCAGCAGCGCGAGCATACCGAAATAGGCCAGGAGACCGGCAACCACCAGCAGGCCGAGGCGCAGGAATCGCTCCAGCATGGCGCCCTGCTCCCAGGCCGGCAGCCAGTGCATCGTGGCCAGCAGCACCGCCGACATCGCCAGCACCGCGACCACCAGCTTGACCAGGAACTTCGCCCAGCCCGGTTGCGGCAGGTACAGACGCTGCTTGCGCAGTTGCCAGTAGAGCAGCCCGGCATTCAGGCAGGCCGCCAGGCCGATGGACAGGGCCAGGCCGGCATGCTGAAGCGGGCCGATGAAGGCCAGGTTCATCAGCTGGGTGGAAACCAGGGTGAAGAGCGCGATCTTCACTGGCGTACGGATGTTCTGCTGGGCATAGAAGCCCGGCGCAAGAACCTTGACCAGGATGATGCCGAGCAGGCCGACGGAGTAGGCGACCAGCGCGCGCTGGGTCATCGCCGCGTCCACCGTGGTGAACTTGCCGTACTGGAACAGCGAGACGGTCAGAGGTTCGGCGAGGATCGCCAGGGCCAGCGAACACGGCAGCACCAGCAGGAAGCACAGGCGCAGGCCCCAGTCGAGCAGGCGCGAGTACTCATGGCGATCCTTGTTCGAATAGGTCTTCGCCAGCATCGGCAGGAGGATCGTCCCCAGCGCCACGCCCAATACGCCGGAAGGCAGCTCCATCAGGCGGTCGGCGTAGTACATCCAGGAAACCGAACCGGCTGCCAGGAACGAAGCGAAGATGGTGTTGATGATCAGCGAGATCTGGCTCACCGAGACCCCCAGGATGGCCGGCAGCATCAGCTTCATCACCCGCCAGACGCCGCTGTCCCTGAGGTTCAGGCGCGGCAGCACGAGCATGCCGATCTTCCTCAGGTGCGGCAGCTGATAGAGGAGCTGCAACAGGCCGCCGGCCAGCACCGCCCAGCCCAGCACCATGACCGGCGGATCGAAATAAGGCGTGAGGAACAGCGCGAAGCCGATCATTGCGACGTTCAGCAGGGTCGGCACGAAGGCCGGCACCGAGAAGCGGTTCCAGGTGTTGAGGATCGCGCCGGCCAGGGACGACAGCGAGATCAGCAATATATAAGGAAAGGTCACCCGCAGCAGGTCGGTGGTCAGGGCGAACTTTTCCGGGGTATCGGCGAAGCCCGGCGCGGTGACCCAGATAACCCAGGGCGCGGCGAGGATGCCGAGCGCCGTGACCAGCGCCAGCACCAGCGTGAGCAAGCCGGAAACGTAGGCGATGAAGGTCCGCGTCGCCTCCTCGCCCTGCTGGTTCTTGTACTCTGCCAGGATCGGCACGAAAGCCTGGGAAAACGCCCCCTCGGCGAAGATCCGCCGCAACAGGTTGGGCAGCTTGAAGGCGACGAAAAAGGCGTCGGTGGCGAGGCCGGCACCGAAGATCCGCGCCAGGATGGTATCGCGGACGAAGCCGAGGACCCGCGACAGCATGGTGATGGAACTCACCGCCGCCAATGATTTGAGAAGATTCATGGATGTCGGGCTGCCGGCATGTCGAAATTGATCCTGTCCAAGACCGCGACCGGCCGGGCCGGTTCATCGCGCGAGTGCGCCCTCGCCGCCGAACGGCGGTCCGCAAGGGCGCGCCGAGTGTAGAATGCGCGCCGGAATAAATCACCCGCAAGAAAGCAGGCGACATCCGTCGCCGATCTTTCCGGCCGCATGCGCAGCCCCTTGACAACCCCTGGAGGCGACGGCATTATTCGCGGCCTTAATTTGTTCGCTATTTACCCAGTTTTTTTCGAGGAGCTCGACGGTGGCCAACACACCTTCCGCCAAAAAACGCGCCAAACAGGCTGAGAAGCGTCGCAGCCACAACGCCAGCCTGCGCTCCATGGTGCGCACCTACATCAAGAACGTCGTGAAAGCCATCGACGCCAAGGACCTGGAAAAAGCCCAGGCCGCCTTCACCGCCGCTGTACCGGTGATCGACCGCATGGCTGACAAAGGCATCATCCACAAGAACAAGGCTGCTCGTCACAAGAGCCGTCTGAGCGGCCACATCAAGGCCCTCAGCACCGCTGCCGCCTAAGGCACGCCTTGCTCGAATAAAAAACCGGCCAATGGCCGGTTTTTTATTGCCCACGATTCGCTCGCCTCAGCGAGCGGTCGGCCAGGGCATGAGGGGAATCGCCGTCACCGCGTTCTGCGGACTGCCCTCGATCACCCGGTCGCTGTAGACCAGATAGACCAAGGCATTGCGCTTGCGATCGAAGAAGCGCACCACCTGCATGCTTTTGAACACCAGCGAAGTGCGCTGCTTGAACACCTCTTCGCCATCCTTGAGTTCGCCACTGAACTGGATCGGCCCCACCTGGCGACAGGCGATCGACGCCTCGGCGCGATCCTCCGCCAGCCCCAGACCGCCCTTGACCCCACCGGTCTTGGCGCGCGACAGATAGCAGGTCACGCCTTGCACCTTAGGATCGTCGAAAGCCTCGACGACAATCTTGTCGTTCGGCCCGACCCACTTGAACACCGTGGAAACCTCGCCGATCTCCTCCGCCCCGGCAAGCGCCGGCAACAGCAGCAGACCACCCAGCAACCCCGCGAGCTTGCGCATTCGCCCTCTCCTCAGACCAGAACCAGATTGTCGCGATGCACCAGCTCCGGCCCATCCACGTAACCGAGCAAGGCCTCGATGGCATCCGTCGGCTGACCGAGGATCTTCTGCGCCTCCAGCGCACTGTAGTTGACCAGGCCGCGCGCCACTTCGCGCCCGCCCTGGTCCACACAGACCACCATCTCGCCGCGACGGAAGCTGCCCTGGACCGCCTTGACCCCAACCGGCAACAGGCTCTTGTGATCCTGGCTCACCGCCTTCACCGCCCCATCGTCCAGCACCAGGGTGCCGCGCATCTGCAAGTGGCCGGCCAGCCACTGCTTGCGCGCCGCCTTGCGACTGCGATCAGGGGTCAACAGGGTGCCGAGGCGTTCGCCGGCGCGCAGGCGGTCGAGGACACGCTCGATACGCCCGCCGACGATCACCGTATGCCCGCCGGAACGCGCCGCCAGGCGCGCCGCCCGCAGCTTGGTCTGCATTCCGCCGCGCCCCAGGGCGCCGGCACTGCCGCCGGCCACCGCATCGAGCTGCGGATCATCGGCACGCGCCTCGTAGATCAGTTGGGCATCGGGATTGTTGCGCGGATCGGCGTCGAACATACCGTCGCGATCGGTAAGGATCACCAGCAGGTCGGCCTCGACCAGGTTGGCCACCAGTGCCGCCAGGGTGTCGTTGTCGCCGAAGCGGATCTCGTCGGTGACCACCGTGTCGTTCTCGTTGATCACCGGGACCACGCCCAGCTCGACCAGGGTCCGCAGGGTGCTGCGGGCGTTCAGGTAGCGCTTGCGGTCGGAGAGGTCGTCATGGGTCAGCAACACCTGGGCGGTCTGCAGGCCATGCAGGGCGAAGCTGGACTCCCAGGCCTGCACCAACCCCATCTGTCCCACCGAGGCGGCGGCCTGGAGTTCGTGCATCGCGCTAGGTCGGGACACCCAGCCCAGGCGGCTCATACCGGCGGCGACGGCGCCGGACGACACCAGCACCAGCTCGATGCCGGCGCAATGCAGCGCCACCATCTGCTCGACCCAAACGGCCATGGCATTGCGATCCAGCCCACGGCCATCGGCCGTCAGCAGGGCGCTACCGATCTTCACCACCCAGCGCCGCGCGCCAGTCACCTTGTCCCGCATACCCTCAACCTTAGAAGCCCAGGCTTCGACTCTTCAGCCCCGCCGGCCCGCCCGGCGGGGTATCACGCCATCAGGGAACGTAGAAGATCTCCGGACCGTCGCCGTCGTCTTCCTCATCATCGAAATCATCGTCATCCACCGCACCAGCGTTCTTCAGCCCCGAACGCCGCAGCGCGCGCGCATCGTCCAGGGCCTGCAGACGGGCCCGCGCCTCGTCCTCGATACGCCGGTCGAGTTCGGCCAGCTCCTCGGCATACTGCGGATCTTCTTCCAGGCGCAGGGTACGCTCGTCGAGATAGCGCATGATGTCCTGGCTGAGCGCCTCGGTGCCATCGCGCTCCAGGGCGGAGATCACATAGACCGGGCCTTCCCAGCCCAACCGCTCGATCACCGCCTGCTTGCGCGCCTCGCGCTCGGCCGGATCGAGGATCTGGTCCATCTTGTTCAGCACCAGCCAGCGCTCGCGCTCGGTCAGCGCCGGACTGAAGCGACCCAGCTCGCGAACGATGACCTCGGCGGCATCGGCCGGATCGCTTTCGTCCAGCGGCGCCATGTCCACCAGATGCAGGAGGATACGGGTCCGCGCCAGATGCTTGAGGAAGCGGATGCCCAGCCCGGCGCCTTCGGCGGCACCTTCGATCAGGCCGGGAATGTCGGCGACCACGAAGCTCTTGTAGCGACCGACGCTGACCACGCCGAGGTTCGGCACCAGTGTGGTGAACGGATAGTCGGCCACCTTCGGCTTGGCCGCGGACACTGCGCGGATGAAAGTGCTCTTGCCGGCATTCGGCAGTCCCAGCAGGCCGACGTCGGCCAGCACCTTCAGTTCCAGCTTGAGGTCGCGCGCCTCGCCCGGCTTGCCCGGGGTGGTCTGGCGCGGCGCCCGATTGGTACTGGATTTGAAACGGGTGTTACCGAGGCCATGCCAGCCGCCCTGCGCGACCATCAGCCGCTGACCGGGCTCGGTCAGGTCGCCGATGATCTCCTGGGTATTGGCGTCGATCACGGTAGTACCGACCGGCACCGGCAGGATCAGGTCGTCGCCCTTGGCCCCGGTGCAGTCCTTGCTGCCGCCGTTCTCGCCGCGCTGGGCATCGAAACGGCGGGTGTAGCGATAGTCGACCAGGGTGTTCAGGTTGACGTCGGCTTCCAGGTAGATGGAACCGCCATCGCCACCGTCGCCGCCGTTGGGACCGCCCTTTTCGATGAACTTCTCGCGACGAAAGCTCATGAGGCCATTGCCGCCGTCACCGGCTTTCACGTGGATTGATACTTCATCGACGAATTTCATGGATATGCCTCCCACCACGAGGGCGGGTTAACAGAAAAAAAACATAGGATACAGGATGCCCCGAAAGCAGGGCATGGCCGGAAGCCGGCGCAGAAACAAAAAAGCCCCGTCGCGAGACAGGGCTTTTTCAGCGAGCTATTGCTTAGGCAGCAACGATGCTCACGTATTTGCGACCAAAGGCGCCTTTGGTCTCAAACTTGACCACGCCGTCCACTTTCGCGAACAGGGTGTGGTCCTTGCCCAGGCCAACGCCGTAACCGGCGTGGAATTTGGTGCCGCGCTGACGAACCAGGATGTTGCCAGCCTTTACAGCCTGGCCGCCGAACAGTTTCACGCCAAGGCGTTTACTTTCTGAGTCGCGGCCGTTGCGGGTAGAACCGCCAGCTTTTTTGTGTGCCATGAGTCATATCCTCCAGAAAGGAATTAGGCCTGAATGCCGGTGATCTTGATTTCAGTGAACCACTGGCGGTGGCCCTGACGCTTCATGTGGTGCTTACGACGGCGGAACTTGATGATGCGGACCTTGTCGTGACGGCCGTGGGAAACCACTTCAGCGGTAACCTTCGCACCTTCGACGACCGGCAGGCCGATTTTCACGTCTTCGCCATTGGCAACCAGCAGGACGCGGTCGAAATCGATCGCTTCGCCGGTAGCGACGTCGAGTTTCTCGACCTTGAGGAATTCGCCTTCGGTGACTTTGTGCTGCTTGCCACCGGTAACAATCACTGCGTACATGTGTATCTCCGTTAAACCTGCTCACCCGACGCTTTATAGAAGTAGGAATCGGCCGGCATGGCTGCATGGGGTCGGATCGGACGCCCGTGCAATTGCGTAAGGCAGGGTATGCCAAGGAAGTTCAGGGCCCGCGATTGTACGGAAAGGTCCAGGCCGAGGCAAGTGCCACGGGCCTTTCCTTGACAGTCCCCCCCCTGCCACCTAGCATGCCGCGCAATCTTTGTGGAGCTATTGTCACTGATGCAACCCCAGGCCTTCTACCGCGTGGTGGCGGAAGATTTCACCGCCGTCGACGGGATCATCCGTCGCCAACTCACCTCCCGCGTTCCCCTGGTGGAAAAGATCGGCGACTACATCATCTCCGCCGGCGGCAAGCGCCTGCGTCCGCTGCTGGTCCTGCTCGCCGGCAAGACCCTGGGCTACAAGGGCGACGACCTCTGCCTGCTGGCCGCCACCATCGAATTCCTGCACACCTCCACTCTGCTGCACGACGACGTCGTCGACGCCTCCGGCCTGCGCCGCGGCCGCTCCACCGCCAATGCCCTGTGGGGCAACGCGCCGAGCGTGCTGGTAGGCGACTTCCTTTATGCCCGCTCCTTCGAAATGATGGTCGAGCTGGGTTCCATGCCGGTCATGCGCATCATATCCCAGGCCACCCGGGTGATCGCCGAGGGCGAAGTGCTGCAATTGTCCAAGGTACGCGACGCCAGCACTACCGAAGAGACCTACATGGAAGTGATCCGCGGCAAGACCGCGATGCTTTTCGAGGCCTCGACCCACAGCGCCGCCGCGCTGTGCCAGGCCGGCGAGGAACAGTCCGAGGCACTGCGCCGCTTCGGCGACTACCTGGGAATCGCCTTCCAACTGGTGGACGACCTGCTCGACTACCGCGGCGACGCCGCGACCCTCGGCAAGAACGTCGGCGACGACCTCGCCGAAGGCAAGCCCACCCTGCCGCTGATCGTCACCATGCGCGACGGCACCGAGGAGCAGGCCGCGCTGGTACGCAAGGCCATCCAGCAAGGCGGCAGCCAGGACCTGGAGAGCGTCTGTGCCGCCGTCGAGGCTGCCGGCGCCCTGGACTATACCGCCAACCTCGCCCGCGACTACGCCGCCCGCGCCATCGCCTGCCTGGATACGCTGCCGGACAACGAATACCGCTCCGCCCTGGTCGAACTCAGCGAATTCGCTGTCGCCCGTACCCACTGAATCGGGCTCGACTTGTGACGAACGCCGCCGTTTTCACGGCGGCGTTTTCGTTTTGCGACGAAAGGCACGATCAAGACTTGCTATTACGATAATAAGAATTATTCTCATCTCACAGTCTTGTCACGGAGATGAGCGCCATGACTTATTTGATCGATGCCTGGCTTGATCGGCCACACCCCTACCTGCGGATCCTGCACCGGGAAACCGGGGAAATCTGCGCAGTCCTGGAAGAAGACGCGCTGGACGAACTGCGTGACCAGGGCGGCCTGGACCTGCACGAGTTGAACTCGAGCGAACCGCTGATCCTCAAGGAGCTGGTACGCAACCTGTTCCTCTTCTGCTACGCCCGCGCCCTGCGCTGAGCCTTTGCGATGACGCCAGGACGCGTCATCCGTGCGCCGCTGCCCGGGAGGCGGATCGCACGAACGGAGGCAAAGGCGCCTCCGGCCGGTTCCGGGAAGGTCACGGACGACCTTCCCGGAGTCACTTTCCTCATGTCCCGGTCTTTCCGCTACGCCTCGCCCGAGCACGCCGGCAGCCCCTCGCCGCGATAGGGATTCCTGCCTGATCCACATCAAGCCGACCTCGCCTGAAAGCCGTTACAACAGCGGCGTGACCGTCGTCCTGTCGACGGCCGCATAACGAAAAAAAGAATGGACCGTGGCCGAGGGGACCGCCCCAGGCCTACGCCTAAGGATGAGGAAATGCCTGCTTCTTTCCCGCGCCTCGGCTTGCTCGGCGCGCTGTGCTCCATCGTTCCCCTGCTCCATGCCAGCGAACCGACCACGGACGCTGCGCTCATCGAAAAAGGCCGCTACGTGGCCCAGCTCGGCGACTGCATCGCCTGCCATACCGGCCCGCAGGGCGCGCCGATGGCCGGCGGCCTGGAGCTGAAGACGCCAATGGGTACCATCTACTCGACCAACATCACTCCCGACCGGGAGACCGGCATCGGCCGCTACAGCTTCGAAGAGTTCGACCGCGCCATGCGCAAGGGGGTGACCGCCGAGGGAGTGAATCTCTATCCGGCGATGCCCTACCCGTCCTACGCCAAGATCAGCGAAGAAGACATGCGTGCGCTGTACGCCTACCTGATGCACGGCGTGCAACCCGTCACCCAGGCGAATACGCCGAGCGCGATGAGCTGGCCGTTCAACCAGCGCTGGGGCCTGTCGCTGTGGAACTGGGCGTTCCTCGACGACGCGCCGTTCACCCCCTCCAGCGACGCGGACCCGGTGATCAACCGCGGCGCCTACCTGGTACAGGGGCTCGGCCACTGCGGCGCCTGCCATACTCCGCGCGGCATCGCCTTCCAGGAAAAAGCCATGAGCGAAGCCGGTCGTTCCGGGCAGTTCTACCTCGCCGGAGAAACCGTCGAACAATGGCAAGCCCTGAGCCTGCGCAACCTGTGGACGGTGGAGGACACCGTGCAGTTGCTGAAGACCGGGCAGAACCGCTTCGCCACGGTGTCCGGCAGCATGACCGATGTCATCCACCACAGCACCCAGCACTTCAGCGACGACGATCTGCTGGCCATCGCCAGCTACCTGAAGTCCCTGCCGGCCGGCAAGGACGACCTGCCCATGCCCGACAGCGAACGCCCACTGGCAGCACCGGTCGACCTGTACAGCTCGCGGGGCGGTCTCGGCTACGCGCAGTTCTGCTCCGACTGCCACCGCAAGGACGGCAGCGGCGTCCCGGGCATGTTCCCGCCGCTGGCCGGCAACCCCACGGTCGCTTCGGCCAACCCGAGCACGCTACTGCATATCACCCTTACCGGTTGGAAAACCGCGCAGACCGCAACCCACTCGCGGGTCTACACCATGCCCGGCTTCGCCCAGCTGGAAGACCGCGAAATCGCCGAGATCCTCAGCTTCGTCCGCAGCAGTTGGGGCAACCAGGGTTCGTCGATCGATGCCGGCCAGGTGAAGAAACTGCGCCAGCGGATCGAGGCCGGCAACGGCCCGGCCACGACCTTCGTCTCTCCACGCCTGGCGGACATGCTCGCGGCGCCGAACGCCGAACAGGTGGTACGCGGCATGCGCCTGCACCTGGAGACCCGCGAGCTGCTGCCGGCGAACGTCGGCAACCAGTTGAACTGCACCAGTTGCCACCTGAACGCCGGAACCGTAGCCGACGGCTCGCCCTTCGTCGGCGTCTCGGCGTTCTTCCCCAGCTACGCGCCCCGGGCGGGCAAGGTCATCGGCCTGGAGGAACGCATCAACGGCTGCTTCCGGCGCTCGATGAACGGTAAGCCTCTGCCGCCGGACTCTGCCGACATGCAGGCGATGGTGGCCTACTTCGACTGGATGAAGAACAACACCCGGCCGCAGGACAAGGTCGCCGGCCGCGGCGTCGGCAAGGTCGACCCGGCGCTGAAGCCCGACCCGGAGAACGGCCGCAAGGTCTACGCCCGACAATGCGCGGTGTGTCATGGCGAGAATGGCGAGGGGCTGAGGAACAGTGCCGGCGAGATGCTCTTCCCACCGCTGTGGGGCGACGAGTCGTTCAATATCGGCGCCGGCATGGCGCGGACCTTCACCGCTGCCGCCTTCGTCAAGCACAACATGCCGATCGGCTTCCAGGAACGCTTCCCGCTCGGCCAGGGCGGCCTCAGCGACCAGGACGCAGTGGACGTCGCGGAGTACTTTTCGCACCAGCCGCGCCCGGACTTCCCGGACAAGATCAAGGACTGGCCGAAGGACAAGCGTCCGCTGGATGCCCGCTACTGATGCCGCCATGAAAAACGCCCCGTCGATGCGTCGACGGGGCGTTTCGCTCCTTCCTGGGGCCGATGCGCCTCAGAGGATTTCCAGCAGTTCGACGTCGAACACCAGCACGCTGTGCGGGGGAATGCTGCCGACCGCCTGGCCGCCATAGGCCAGTTCGCTCGGTACGTGCAGGCGCCACTTGGAGCCGGCGTTCATCAGTTGCAGCGCTTCGACCCAGCCGGCGATCACGCCGCCCACCGGGAACTCGGCCGGCTGGCCGCGCTGGTAGGAGCTGTCGAATACGGTGCCGTCGATCAGGGTGCCGTGGTAGTGGGTGCGCACGGTATCCTCGCGGGAAGGCTTGGCGCCCTCGCCAGTACTCAGCACTTCGAATTGCAGGCCCGACGGCAGCACGGTCACGCCTTCGCGCTTGGCGTTCTCGGCCAGGTAGGCGCGGCCTTCGCCAGCGGCGGCTTCGGCCTTGGCCTGGGCTTCGGCCTGCATGCGTTCGCGGATCACCTGGAAGCTGGCCGACAGCGCCTCGCCGGAAACCCGGCTGTCGATACCTGCGAACGCATCGGACAGGCCGGCCAGGACTGCGTCCAGGGTCATGCCTGGAACCGGATTCTCGCGCAGTTGGTCGCCCAGTTGACGGCCGATGCCGTAGCTGACACGGGCTTCGTCAGTGGTCAGGTTGAGTTCGCTCATGGCGGTGCTCCGCTGTGGGGTCGAAAAAGGGCGGCCAGCCTAGCACAGAAGGCCCTTCCCCCCTACCGGCGCAGCCGCTTGTGCTCAACCCTGGCGGATCGACAGCGGCAGCCCGCCGATAAACGAACCCGACTCGGCCAGGAGTCCACACATCTCGTCATCGACATCGGCGCACACCAACTCCACCGGAACCCTGTCCAGCCCGCGCAGTACCTGGCGCGCATGCTCCACGGAGCGCAGGCTGACCGGCTGGCCGAGATCGTCCTCCACCGGATAGGCGCGGTCGCCCATCTGCGCCTCCAGGACATAGATGCCGCCCTCCAGCGACACCAGGTGCAAGGCGTCGATATGTCCAGCCTGGACCCGGCCGGCGAGATCCTGCATGTTCATCGCGAACCTCTCGAGGTTGCGCAGGCAGCGGAAGCCTCCAGGTTTCCGCCAACCGCCTCGGTCCCGACAGCGCCGGCCCGATTCCCGGCATCGTCCGGCCGCCAGGCCCCGACGATGCGAAGGACGCCCGCTCCCGGCGTCCGCCCGATATCACAGGAAAGTCTTGCCCAGGCACCAGGCAACGCAAGCCGGAAACGCCGCCGCCCGTCCGTTTTACAACGGCCGGGCGGCGCGAGCGAAACACTGGAGAGGGTCGTCAGTGACGGGTCTGCTTATCCAGGTAGCCCATGGCGAACGCCGAGAGCACGAAGGTCATGTGGATGATCACGTACCACATCAGCTTGTTGTCCGGCACATTCTTCGCGTCCATGAAGATGCGCAACAAGTGGATCGAAGAGATCGCCACGATGGAGGCGGCCACCTTGTTCTTCAGCGAGCCGGAATCCATCTTGCCCAGCCAGTTGAGCTTTTCCTTGCCTTCGTCGATGTCCAGCTGCGAAACGAAGTTCTCGTAGCCGGAGATCATCACCATGACCAGCAGGCCGCCGACCAGAGCCATGTCGATCAGCGAGAGCAGGACCAGGATCAGGTCGGCCTCGGCCATCGCGAAGATGTTCGGGATGACGTGGAATATTTCCTGGAAGAACTTGATGGTCAACGCCAGCAGCGCCAGCGACAGGCCCATGTAGATGGGAGCCAGCAGCCAACGCGAGGCGTACATGGCGTTTTCGAAAAAGCGTTCCATGGTCTCTTGTGTGTATGTGCAGGGGGAAATGGGGCGGCGAGTATAACGCAGCGGCCGGCGGTTTTTATCCAGAAAATCTGTGGATAAATATGTGCACCGAGCCGGGATGGATCCCGCCAGCGATGATGGCACGGGGCCTTGGCCGGATTGCTCAGGCTTTGCCCAGGCGCCGCTCAGGATTCCGGGCGAAACAGGTAGTCGCCGACATGCGGCCGTCGTTCGCCATTGAGTCGGCGCAGTTCGCCCTGCAGGTGCAGGCGCCAGATCGGCGGGTCGACGGCTTCGATATAGCCTTGCTGGGCCAGGCAGTCTGCAATCGCCTGCAACACCCCTTCGGCCACCAGCGGTCCGTGGAAGGGGCCCTGGGCCTTGATCGCCGAAGGCTGGGAGCCGGACATGCCGGCGGCGCAAAGCAGGGTCCAGAGTCCGTTCTCTCCGGCCAGCGGCCTGACCACGCATTCGATTCGCGTGGTCAGCCCCAGACAAGGGCGGATGAGGCAGAGGTTACGCGGCATGGCGGCATCCTCACGGGGGTTCCCAGTTTTGAGCCTACACCTGCCGCCAGGTTCCGCATAGCGCCGGCGGGAACTTGTCCACAGGGCTGAAACGCACGAGGGCGGGGCTTTCCAGCCCCGCCCTCGGCAGGTTCCGGCAACGCGCCGGACTCAGTCCTTCTTCGCCGCGGCCTTGTCCTTCGCCGCGACGGTCTCTTTCTCCGCCGGCTTGTCCTTTTCCTTGTCGTCCTCTTCCATGCCGAGTTCGGATATCTCCTGCAAGCGCGCCACGACCAGATCGTTCACGCTGCCTTTCGGGAAGCGTCCCCTCTCGTCCTGGGCACCGACCGGCTTGCCCACCAGCAGCGCCAGCGCCTCGTCCACCTCACGCACCGCGTAGACGTGGAACTGCCCGGCGCGCACCGCCTGCAATACGCGCTCGTCCAGCATCAGGGTGGTGACGTTGGCGCGCGGGATGATCACGCCCTGCTCGCCGGTCAGGCCGCGCGCTTCGCAGAGGCGGAAGAAGCCCTCGATCTTCTCGTTGACGCCGCCGACCGCCTGCACCTCGCCGAACTGGTTGATCGAGCCGGTAATGGCGAAGCACTGCTTCAAGGGCGTCCGCGACAGTGCTGAGATCAGCGTGCAGACCTCGCCGAGCGAGGCGCTGTCGCCGTCCACGTAGCCGTAGGATTGTTCCAGGGCGATGCTGGCGGAGATTTCCAGGGGGAACTCCTGGGCGTAGCGGCTACCCAGGTAGCCGGTGAGGATCATCACGCCCTTGGAGTGGATCGGCTGGCCGAGGTTGACCTCGCGCTCGATGTCGACGATGCCGCTGCTGCCCGGATAGACGGTCGCGGAAATCCGCGCCGGCACGCCGAACACCGAGTCGCCCACCTCCAGCACGGTCAGTCCGTTGCACTTGCCGACCGCGGCGCCAGCGGTGTCGATCAGGATGATCCCCGCCAGCATGTCGTCGAGGATCCGCGCCGACACTCGTCCGGTGCGGGTCTGCTTGGCCTTGAGGGCACGCTCGATGTGGCCGAGCTGGATCACCTCCTCGTTCGCCAGCTGACGGATGAAATCGGCTTCGCTGACCAACTGGAACAGGTCGCCGATCCGTGCCGAAAGCCGCCCCTGGTGCTCGGCCAGGCGCGCGCTGTAGGTCGCCAGTCGCGCCACCGCCGCGCCGCTGAGGGGCGCCATGCCCTCTTCCGAGGTGCGCGTCTTGAGCAACTGGGCGAACTGTTCGAGGCTGTCCTCGCCCAGCGGGATGTCCTCGTCGAAGTCCACCAGCACCCGGAACATCTCCTGGAAGTCCGGATCGAGGTCCTGCAGGGTGTAGTAGATCTGCCGCGAGCCGATGATGATCACCTTCAGTTGCAGCGGGATCACCTGGGGGGTCAGGGAAACCGCAGCCAGGCGGCCGAGTTCGGCCAGCGGCGACTCCATCTTCAACTGGCGCGACTGCAGGGCACGCTTGAGCGCGTCCCAGACGAACGGCTCGCCCAGCATCTTTTCCGCTTCCAGGATCAGGAAGCCGCCGTTGGCCCGGTGCAGCGCCCCCGGACGCAACTGCCGGTAGCTGGTGTAGAGCGCCCCCTGGTCCGAGCTGTACTCGATGCGGCCGAACAGGTTGTCGTAGGTCGGGTGCGACTCGAACACCACCGGCGCGCCGCTGGTCGCGTGGTGGACGATGGCCTGGTTCGGCGCGTACTGCTCGATCAGCCCTTGCTTGCGCTGGGCGTCGGTGCGGCTGTCGTCGACCAGTTGGTCGACCACGGTCTTCAGCAGGTTCAGTTGCATCGCCTGCAGGTAGGCGCAGACGCCCGGGTTGTTGTTGTACTTCTCCACCAGAGGCGCCAGCAGGGGCTGCAGGGCCAGGGTGATGGTTTCCTCGTTGAGCTCGCGCAACTGGTTGCTCGACTCGCGCTTCCACTGCGGCAGGCTCGCCAGTTCCTCGTTGAGGTACTCCTCGAGGGCGGCGATATCCTTGTGGAAACGCTCGCGCTCGGCTTCGGGCAACTGGGCGAATTCGGCCTCATCGAGGGCCTTGCCGTCCTTCATCGGGGTGAAGGCGACGTTGGCGCTGTCGCGGTACAGCGCCACGTCCTTCTCCAGGGCGCGCCGCTCCACCGAGTCCAGGGCGCGGTCGTAGCGCTGGTTGAAAGCGCGGTCGACGGCGTTCTTCTTCTGCTGGTAGGCCGGATGCTCGAAGACCGCCGGGAAGGTCGACATCAGGTTGTCGATCAGACGGTCGATGTCGGCGCTGAACTCGGTCGCGCTGCCCGGCGGCAGCTCGATCACCCGAGGTTCGCGCGGCTCGTCGAAATTGTTCAGGTAGACCCAGTCGGAGGGCGTGGCGACGCGCTTGCCCTCGGCTTGCAGATAGCGTTTGACGAAGGAGAAGCGTCCGGTCCCCGGCTCGCCCATGACGAATACGTTGTAACCCGGACGCGGCATCGCCACACCGAACTGCAGCGCCTCGACCGCACGCTCCTGGCCCAGCACGCCGCGGAAGGGCTCCAGGTCATCGGTGGTGTCGAAGGCGAATTGCTCGGGAGCGAACGGGCGGGTCAGTTCTTCTGGCGCCAGGCGCAGGCCGGCAGCGACGGAATCGGGCATCGGGAATCCTTGCATCGGGCGGCAGATCGCCGCGGGGTGTCGTCGCCCGCATTCTCCCCCCAGCCTCGCGCCACTGACAAGGCGCGGATGGCGCTATCTCACCGATGTACCAGGTCGGCGCAGCGCAGGCAGTATTCCGCCGCAGGCAGGGCGGCCAGGCGCGCCGGTTCGATAGCCTCGCCACAGCGCTCGCACTGGCCGTAGCGACCTTCCGCCAGGCGCAGGCGGGCCAGGCCGACCTGGCGCATCCCCGCCTCCGCCTCGGCGAGCAGGCCTTCGAGCACTTCGTCGTTCTGGCGCTGCACCGCCTGCTCGGCAAAGTCCGGCGAATGGCTGCGCGCCAGGTCCCGGCGGATCGCCGCGGCGCGTGCCGCGTACTCGGTCGCCAGGGTTTCCAGGGCGGTAGCGGGGTCGAAAGCGCTCATATCCACCTCCTGCATGAGGAACGGCTGACCAAGGCCGGTTTCGCTCAGACCGACCAGAACTTTCCCAAGTCTGGACGGTTCCAAGCGGATTGCCGCTGACGCCGGTCAATTTTCGCCCGGCATTGCGCGCTGCCACCCATTCGGTGCCTTGACACCCCGGTGGCATTCCGAAAAGCTCACGGCGTCGCTGGCCCGCTCCAGATGGCTCCGATCCACCTCAAGAGAGAACAAACGATGAAACGGATTCTGCTCGGTACCCTGTTCGCCGCCGCCTCCTTCAACGCTTTCGCCGACGCTCCCGGCGGCGCCGGCTGCGGCTGGGGCAACATGCTCTTCAAAGGCCAGCGCGGCGTGGCCACCCACGTGGTCGCGGCGACCACCAACGGCACTTCCGGCAACAACACCTTCGGCATGACCACCGGCACCAACGGCTGCCATACCAACGGCGCGCTGTCCTATGGCGGCAAGCCCCTGCTGGTGCTCGGCAGCATGATGGACGAGCTGTCCGAAGACATGGCCAAGGGCAATGGCGAAGCGCTGACCACCTATGCCGTGGTGCTGGGCGTGCAACCGCAGGACCGCGAGCACTTCGCCGCCGTCACCCACGAGCATTTCTCCGAGATCTTCAACAAGTCCGACGCCACCGCCGCCGACGTCTATGCCAACACCCAGGCGATCCTGAAACAGGACGCCCGCCTGGCCAAGTACGCCGAGCAGGCCTGAGCCTCGCCGCCTGCCCGTTCGCGGGCAGGCCCCTTTCCCCAAGCATTAAGCCTTGCCGATGCCGAAACGCCTGTTGCCCTGGATGGCGCTGTGCGCCTGCTCCCCCCTTCTGGCTGCGCCCACGGTTCCCGAGGCCCGCCTCCAGCAACTGGCCGCCGATCCCTACTGGATCGCCCTCGGCCACTACGAACGCGGCAAGCTCGGCGGTTGGCGCAGCTACGTCGACGACGAGCGGTTCTTCCTCGCCGACAACGGCGAGAGCCACCCGGACGCCGAACTGGCGGCCACGCTAAAGGCGCTCTATGCCTCGCCCAGCCTTGGCGACAAGCATGCCCAGTGCGTCTACCCGGCGCGCACCCGCTGGCTGCGCCAGCAACTGCAACTCGACGACCTCCCGCAGCCGCAGTGCGGCGAATACGACAACTGGTACCGCGACATCAACCCGCACAGCGCGGTGCTGGTGTTCCCCGCGGCCTACCTGAACAGCCCGTCGTCGATGTTCGGCCACACCCTGCTGCGCATCGACCAGGCCGACGTCACCAGCAACAACACTGCCCTGCTCAGCTACGCGCTGAACTTCGGCGCCTACATCGAAGGCATGGACAACAGCATCCTCTATGCCTGGAAAGGCCTGATGGGCGGCTATCCCGGCCTGTTCGCGCTGGTCCCGTACCGGGAGAAGCTGGCCGAATACAGTCGCCTGGAGAACCGCGACCTCTGGGAATACAAGCTGAACCTCACGCCCGAGGAGACCGGGCGAATGGTCGAACACGTCTGGGAACTCAAGCAGGTCCGCTTCGACTACTACTTCTTCGACGAGAACTGTTCGTTCCGCCTGCTCGAACTGATGGAGATCGCCCGCCCGGGCATCGAGCTGACTGAGCAGTTCCCGCTTACCGCGATCCCCACCGACACCGTGCGCGCGGTGAAGAACGCCGGGCTGATCGAGCGCATCGACTACCGGCCGTCGCGCGAGAAGGAACTGCTCGCCCGCGCCGAACCGCTCGACCATGCCGAGCGCGACTGGGCCAAGCGCCTGGCGGACGACGACAGCCTGCTCGACGCTCCCGACTTCAAGGCCCTGCCGATGCCGCGCCAGGCGCTGATCCAGGACGCCGCCTTCCGTCTGGTGCGCTACCGCGCCACCGGTCAGGCGCGTGACAGCGGCATCGCCTCGCGCAGCTACAACCTGTTGCGTGCGATCAACCGCAACCCACCGCCGGACCTCCAGGTCGAGCGCCCCGGCCAGCCGGAAGACGGCCACGAGTCACGGACCTGGCAGTTCGGCGTCGGCAGCCGCGATGACCGCGCCTTCGCCGAGTACGGCCTGCGCATGGCCTACCATGACCTCGCCGATAACGCCTATGGCTTCCCCCTCGGCGCGCAGATCGAGATCGGCCAGCTCAAGCTGCGCCAGTACGAAGGCAACCGCTGGCAGTTGCAGAATCTCGACCTGGTCACCATCCGCTCGCTGACCCCGCGCAACCAGTTGCTCAAGCCGCTGTCCTGGCAGGTCGCCGGCGGCCTGGAGCGGGTGCCGGGCGAGGACGGCGACGAAAATCTGGTCAGCCACCTCAACGGCGGCGCCGGCGGCAGCTGGATGTTCGGCGACGACCTGCTGCTCTACGCCATGGGCACCGCGCGGATCGAGAACAACAGGGACTTCGCCGCCGCCATCGCCCCGGCGGTGGGCTTCGACAGCGGCTTGCTGTGGCGCAACCCGTTGGGCAACCTGACCCTGGAGGCCAAGGGCGACTACTTCCACAACGGCGAAGTGCGCCGCAGCCTGGGCTTCGTCCAGCAGGTGGAGCTGGGCCGCGACCTCGGCCTGCGCCTGAGCGCCGAACGCGAGTTCAGCCATGTCGGCAAGCCGATCAACGAGGTCAAGCTGGAGCTACGCTGGTACTACTACTGAGCCAGCCTCCGGCGCACCTCCATCAGGGCGAAGCCGAGCAGGTTGAGGCCTTGCCAGGTCGCCGGCTCGGCTGCCAGGGGATCGCTCGCGGCCAGGCCGATGCCCCAGATCGCGTCCACCGGGCTGGCCTCGACCAGCACCCGGTCGGCGGTGCCCAGAAGGTATTTCTTCAGCGAAGCGTTCTGGCCGAACTTGCCGAGGTTGCCTTCGATCACGATTCCCACCCGCTCGGCGTTCCAGCGTGCCTCGTCGAAGCCGGCGACTTCGCGGCCGAGGGCCTTCGCCTCGCCTGGGCTGCGCGCCGCCAGGATGCGCTCGAGCAGCCTGGAGTCGTCGAACAAGCGTGCCTTGGCCGCCATCATGTAATGCTCGGCGCTGGCGTAGCGCACCCCGTCGAGCTTGAACGAAGCCTCGTACCACTGGCTGAAACAGCTCTTGCCGACCTTGTCATCCGTCGCCGGACGATGTCCCCAGAAATACAGGTACTTGAAGCTTTCGCCGGCCGCGCAGCGCTGGCGCAGCCGCTCGACGTCCATTATCTCGCTCATCGGCATTCGTCCCTGGAGCCCGTGAAAAGACGCCAAGGATATCCCGAAGTGGTGCTCAGGCGCGTATCTGCGCCCAGTCCAGGCCGAAACGCGCCAGGTACTTGCGCAGCCGGTCGGCGTCGTTGGGGTTGCGCTTGTCCTGGCGCGAAACGGCGAACAGCCGGCGTCCCGCCTCGGAAAGGGTCTTAGCCCCGCGGCACACCTCCAGCACCGACTGCAGTTGCAGGCGGTCGAACAGATCCAGGGCCTCCACCCGCTGCCCCAGCAGATCAGCCAGTGGCTCCCGGCCCGCATCGAGCCCCCAGGCCTGGCGCAGGCGAAGGATCTCCTCCTCGACCAGCGCCTCGTCGATCCGCCCGCTGTCGGCCAGGGTCGCCATCCGTGTGATGGAAGCCGACAGCTCGCGGAAGTTGCCGGCCCAGCGCGCTTCGCTGGAACCGGCGAAGGCCAGGTAGCGACGCTTGGCCTCCAGGTTGAAACGCACCTGCCGCCCTTGCTCGCGGGCGTGCCGCTCCAGTTCGAAGTCGATGTTCGGCTCGATGTCCTCGCGGCGTCCAGCCAGGCCCGGCAGCTCGAAGGTCCACAGGTTGATGCGGGCGAACAGGTCCTCGCGGAACAGGCCTTCGGCCACTCGTCCGCGCAAGTCGCGGTGGGTCCCGGCGATAAGCTGGAAGTCGCTCTCCACCTCACGGTCCGAACCCAGCGGGAAGAAGCGCTTCTCTTCGATCGCCTTGAGCAGCATCGCCTGTTCGTCGGCACCCAGCTCGCCGATCTCGTCGAGGAACAGCATGCCACCGTCGGCTGCGCGCAGCAGGCCTTCGCGCGCATTCTGCGCGCCGGTGAAGGCGCCCTTGACGTGGCCGAACAGTGCCGACATCGCGCCGTCGCCGCGCAAGGTGGCGCAGTTGACCTCGACGAAACGCCCGTCGAGCTGGTGCCGGCTGCGCTTGAGTTCATAGATGCGCCGGGCGAGGAACGATTTGCCGGCACCGGTCGGCCCCACCAGCAGCATGGGTGCCCGCGAACGCACGGCGACCCGCTCGATCTGCTCGATGGAGCGGTTGAAAGCGGCATTGCGCGTGGCGATTCCCGACTTGAGAAAAGCCAGGCTTTCCTCCTGTTCGCGGCGGAACCGCGAGGCGATGCGGTCGTAGCGGGACAGGTCGAGGTCGATCAGCGTCGCCGAGCCCTCGGGATGGCGCGCCTCGTCCTTGCGCCGCGACGGCGAGGTCTGCACCAGCCGGGCCGGCAGGTAGCGCGCCTCGGTAAGGAGGAACCAGCAGATCTGCGCGACATGGGTCCCGGTGGTGATATGCACCAGGTAGTCCTCGCGCTCGGTGTCGAAGGGGTAGGCGCTGACGAAATCGTGCAGGGCGCCATAGACCTCCTCGAAGTCCCAGGGGTTGCGCAGTTCCATCTGCTGCAGGCGGACCTCGGTATGCGGCGACACCGCGGCGATGTCGGCGCGAATCCGCTCGGCCAGGCCGAGGTCGCGGGCGTCGTTGCCGTGGATCAGTTCGAGGCGGTCGATCAGCAGGTCCGGCTGCTGGCACAGGCCGATGCTCGGCCGCCACTTTTGCCAGCGCGCCGCGCCCTTGCCGAGACGGTCGAGGGTGGCGCCGATGAAGCCGATGGCGACCGTGCGTTTCATCACTGCTTATCCTTCAAGATAAAGATCGATATGAAAATATATAGAAATAGTCGGGCATCTCTCCATCGAATTCGCCGACGAATCGCAATAAAAAATTTATTCACCTTTAAAATCAAATAGTTAATCAAGAAACAGTCTCATCGATAAAAACCTGGCACGCCGCTCGCTATATCCATTTCGACCGCATCGTCCATGCAGGCCGACGGGTCGGGACTCCAGTCCCGCCGGTGCCCGAGCCCACCCCTGGTGTCGGCGTCGTGCATGCCGCCCGCAACAACGACGGTCATTCGCGAATGACGGCAATGCCGCTTCGCGGTTCGATAGCTCAGCCTGGTAGAGCAACCATCCACGAAATGGTCTGTCGCGGGTTCGACTCCCGCTCGAACGTTGCCTTAACGGCAATCACTCAATGGCAACACCCGCCGGTGTGGCCGAGGCGAACTGCGCAAGCGGCCAGGAAGGCCGGACAACGCAAGGGAGCCGAAGCCGCCGCCGGCCCGTCCGGCCCGCGGTTCGGGCACGGGGCAAGGCAGGCCGGGGATCGAGGGAATCGATCGCATGGACAGGACGTCCGCCAGGCCAACCTCCTCCGCGCTCCACCCGCGACGCTCGACGGGCCGGCAACACCGGCACCACGGAAGAATGAAAGGAATGAAGAGATGAAAATGCTGAAGCGCTTTATCGTGAAGAAGAACGAACGCGGCCTGCTGTACTCCGAAGGCGACTTCCTCGCCGTGCTCGAACCGGGCACCTACCGCCGCTTCGATCCGTACGACCGCCTGAGCCTGGAAAGCTTCAGCCTGAACACCCCGCAGTTCGAACACCGCCTGGCCGGCTACCTGCGGCAGAGCGAACCGCAACTGGTGGAGCGCTATTTCACCCGGATGGACCTGGGCGACAACGAGGCCGGCCTGCGCTACGAGGACGGCGTGCTGGTGGAGCTGCTCGCACCGGGCAGCCGCCGACTGTACTGGAAAGGCCAGACCGAGCAGCGCCTGGAGCGCATCGACCTGACCCAGGACTATCGATTGTCCGCCGCGCTGGTCGCCCAGTTGCACCAGCCGAACCTGCGCGGCCGGGCCCTGGCGGGCCTGGACGCAGTGTTGCTGGTCCAGGTGCCGGCGTTCCAGGTCGGCGTGCTCAAGGTCGACGGCGCCCTTGCCGGCCTGCTGCAAGCCGGACAATACGGTTTCTGGCGCTACAACCGGCAAGTCAGCGTGGAACTGGTCGACACCCGTATCCAGGCGCTGGAGGTCAGCGGCCAGGAGATCCTCACCCGCGACAAGGTCAGCCTGCGCCTGAACCTCGCCGCCAACTGGCGCTACAACGACGTACTCACCGCCTTCTCGCGGCTGAGCAAGCCGCTGGAGTACCTGTACCGCGAGCTGCAGTTCGGCCTGCGAGCGGCAGTGGGCACCCGCACCCTCGACGAACTGCTGGAGAACAAGCAGTCGATCGACGAAGCGGTCAGCGCCCACCTGGCCGCCAAGCTGGAAGACAGCGGCCTGGAAGTGAGCGGCCTGGGCGTGCGCGACATCATCCTCCCGGGCGAAATGAAGACCCTGCTGGCGCAGGTGGTGGAGGCGGAGAAGGCGGCCCAGGCCAATGTGATCCGCCGCCGCGAGGAAACCTCGGCGACCCGCTCGCTGCTGAATACCGCGAAGGTCATGGAGGAAAACCCGACCGCGCTGCGTCTGAAGGAACTGGAAACCCTGGAGCGGGTGGCCGAGCGCATCGACCGGATTTCGGTATTCGGTGGCCTGGACCAGGTATTGAACGGACTGGTCACGCTGAAGCAGGCCTGATCACGAACGATAGCCGCGCCGTCGACAAGACGGCGCGGAGCACAAGGAAAGCACGATGAAAGACATGAATATCCTCGAAGTGGCCGGCGGCAAGCCGATCAAGCTCTGGACCCAGGGCGTCCCGGTGGAGGAGGAAGCGCGCCAGCAGTTGCTGAACACGGCGAAGATGCCCTTCATCTTCAAGCACCTGGCGGTGATGCCTGACGTACACCTGGGCAAGGGCTCGACCATCGGTAGCGTGATCCCTACCCTCGGCGCGATCATCCCGGCCGCGGTGGGCGTGGATATCGGCTGCGGAATGATCGCCGCGCGCACCTCGCTGGTCGCCGCCGACCTGCCGGACAACCTGCACGGCCTGCGCAGCGCCATCGAGCAGGCGGTACCCCACGGCAAGACCTTCGGCCGCCGCGACCGCGGCGCCTGGCACGAGGTACCGGAGGCCGCCGACCAGGCCTGGAAGGCGCTCGCCGATCGCTTCAAGGCGATCACCGACAAGCACCCGAGGCTGGAGAAGACCAACAACCGCCAGCACCTGGGAACCCTCGGCACCGGCAACCACTTCATCGAGGTCTGCCTGGACGAGGCCGACCGCGTCTGGTTCATGCTGCACAGCGGTTCGCGCGGGGTCGGCAACGCCATCGGCAACCTGTTCATCGAACTGGCCAAGGCGGACATGCGCCAGCACATCGCCAACCTGCCGGACAAGGACCTGGCCTACTTCGAGGAAGGCAGCCGGCACTTCGACGACTATGTGGAAGCGGTCGGCTGGGCCCAGGATTTCGCCCGGCAGAACCGCGCGCTGATGATGCACGCGGTGATCGAGGCGGCGCGCCAGGTGATCCGCAAGCCGTTCGAAGCCAACCTGGAGGCGGTCGATTGCCACCATAACTACGTGCAGAAGGAGCGCCACTTCGGCCAGGAGGTACTGGTCACCCGCAAAGGCGCGGTGTCCGCGCAGAAGGGCCAGCTCGGCATCATTCCCGGCTCGATGGGGGCGAAGAGCTTCATTGTCCGCGGCCTCGGCAACCAGGAAGCGTTCTGCTCGTGCAGCCACGGCGCCGGGCGGACCATGAGCCGGACCAAGGCGAAGAAGGTCTTCAGCGTCGCCGACCAGGCCCGCGCCACCGCCCACGTCGAATGCCGCAAGGACGCCGACGTGATCGACGAGATCCCGATGGCCTACAAGGACATCGACCGGGTCATGGAAGCCCAGCGCGAGCTGGTGGAAGTGCTGCACACCCTGCGTCAGGTGGTGTGCGTGAAAGGATGACGGGCGCCCTGTGGCGCCCGCTGGGGAAGAATCGAAATGAACAGGGAAGAACGCCATCCGCTCCCCGCCGCCATGCGCGAGCGGGTACTGGATGAGCTGGAACGGATCGAACGCGAGCACGACGTAGTCGTGCTCTACGCCTGCGAGTCGGGCAGCCGGGCCTGGGGCTTCGCTTCGCCGGACAGCGACTATGACGTACGCTTCGTCTATGTGCATCAGCCCGAGTGGTATCAGCGCGTCGAGGAACCTCGCGACGTGATAGAACGCCCGCTGAGCGACGAGCTGGACATCAGCGGCTGGGAGCTGCGCAAGGCGTTGCGCCTGATGCGCAAATCCAACCCGGCCCTGCTGGAGTGGCTCGGCTCGCCGCTGGTGTATCGGGAAGAGCCTGGCGTGCGCGAGGAACTGCTCTGGCTGGGCAACGCCTTTCACTCCGTACCTGGCAGCCGCCATCACTACCTGTCGATGGCACGCAAGAACTACCGCGGCTACCTGAAGGGCGACAGCGTCCGGCTGAAGAAATACCTCTACGTCCTGCGCCCGTTGTTTGCGGTGCGTTGGCTGGATGCAGGCCTGGGCTTGCCGCCGGTGGCGCTCGAGAGGCTAGTGGAAGCCACACTGGACGACCCGTCGCTGCGCGAAGAGCTGGATGCCCTGCTGAGCCTCAAGCGTCAGCGCGACGAATCGGCCTACGGCCCTCCGCGCCTGGCGCTGCAACGCTTCATCGAAGCGGAGTTGCTCCAGGCCGAACGAGGGGCCGCCCAACCAACCGGCGCGCGCCAGGACAGCCGACTGCTGGATCGCTACCTCCACGACAAGATATGGCAATACACAAGGGAAACCTCATGAGAAAGGACCTCATCGAACTCGACGGCAGCGAAGGCGGCGGGCAGATCCTGCGTAGCGCCCTGAGCCTGTCGATGACCAGCGGCCAGCCGCTGCGCATCCGCAACATCCGTGGCCGGCGCAGCCGTCCGGGGCTGCTGCGCCAGCACCTCACCGCGGTGCGCGCGGCGGCGGAAATCTGCGCGGCCGAGGTCGAGGGTGCCGAGCTCGGCTCACGCGAGCTGGCGTTCCGGCCCGGTGCGATCCGCGCCGGCGACTACGCCTTCGCCATCGGCTCCGCCGGCAGTTGCTCGCTGGTACTGCAAACCTTGCTGCCGGCGCTGCTCGCGGCCAACGGCGAAAGCCGGGTGAGGATCAGCGGCGGCACCCACAATCCACTGGCGCCGCCGGCGGACTTTCTCCGCGACAGCTGGCTGCCGCTGTTGCAGCGGATGGGCGCGGAAGTCGACCTGGAACTGCTGCGCCACGGCTTCGTACCCGCCGGCGGTGGCGAGCTGCTGGCGCGGGTACGCCCGGCGCGCTGGCGGCCGCTGCAACTGGAGCATCCCGGCGCGGCGCTGCGGCGCCAGGCGCGGGCGCTGCTCGCAGGGATTCCCGGGCACGTCGGCGAGCGCGAGCTGGAGAGGGTCCGCCAGCGCCTCGGTTGGAGCGACGAAGAACGCCAGCTGGAGTTCCTCGCGGAGGACCAGGGGCCGGGCAACGCCCTGCTGCTGCGGATCGACTGCGAGCACATCTGCGCGACCTTCTGCGCCTTCGGCCAGGCCGGCGTCAGCGCCGAACGGGTGGCGGAACAGGTCGCGACGCAAGCCATCGGCTGGATGGAAAGCGGCTGCGCGGCGGACGAGCACCTCGCCGACCAATTGCTGCTGCCCATGGCCCTGGCCGGCGCCGGCAGCTTCACCACGCCACGGCTGAGCGCCCATCTGCAAAGCAACCGCCGGGTTATCGAACGCTTCCTGCCGGTGAGGATCGGCGACCAGGCACTGGACGGCGGCGGTCATCGCATCGTCATCACATCGGCTTGACGAATTCCTCACCAATGCCGACCTAGACTCGCGCCGGACCTGCCAGCGGGCCCGGCGCGAACCTCCGGGAGCCCCGTCCCGGCGGTCGAGGAGTCCCAGCCATGTCTTCTTCGCGTCTCGGCGTGCTTGTCCTCGCCCTGCTCCTGCTCACCGCCACCCTGCTCGGCGGCTGCGAAAACACCCACCAGCACCTGCTCGCCCAGGGCTACCCACCCGCCTATGCCGACGGTTTCGACGACGGCTGCGGCAGCGGCCGCCAGGCGGCCGGCTCGATCAGCGGCGAATTCCGCAAGGACGTCCCCCGCTACCTGCGCGAGGCGATCTACGCCAGCGGCTGGGGCGACGGCTTCGAGCAATGCCGGTCGATGGCGCGGAGCGAGGAGCGGCGGCGTTTCGAGGAACGCCAGTGGGACGACCGCGACGACGATTGGCAGCGCGACCGCGACCGCGCGCTGGCCCGGGCCTTGCGCGAGCGCTGAAGCACGCTGCGACAACCATCCGCAGCACCGATCCCGGTGCGCTTGATCCACGTCAAGCCGGGCAGCGCGCCGCTGGCCTCTCCTCACAGGACCGGTTGTAACGCCTGATAAGGAGAAAAAAAGATGCAGTCCTCGCAACTGCTCCCGCTTGGCAGCCTGTTGCTGTCGTTCGCCACGCCCCTCGCCCAGGCCGATGCCCTGCACGACCAGGCCAGCGCGCTGTTCAAACCCATCCCCGAGCAGGTCACCGAGCTGCGCGGCCAGCCCATCAGCGAGCAACAGCGCGAACTCGGCAAGAAACTGTTCTTCGACCCGCGCCTGTCGCGCAGCCATGTGCTCAGCTGCAACACCTGCCACAACGTCGGCACCGGCGGCGCCGACAACGTACCGACGTCGGTCGGTCACGGCTGGCAGAAGGGGCCACGCAATTCGCCGACGGTCTTCAACGCCGTGTTCAATGCCGCGCAGTTCTGGGATGGCCGCGCCAAGGACCTGGGGGAGCAGGCCAAGGGTCCGATCCAGAACAGCGTCGAGATGCACAGTACCCCGCAGTTGGTCGAACAGACCCTGGGCAGCATCCCGGAATACGTGGACGCCTTCCGCAAGGCCTTCCCCAAGGCCGGCAAGCCGGTCAGCTTCGACAACATGGCGCTGGCCATCGAGGCCTACGAGGCGACCCTGGTGACTCCGGACTCGCCCTTCGACCTGTATCTCAAGGGCGACGACAAGGCCCTCGACGCGCAGCAGAAGAAAGGCCTCAAGGCGTTCATGGACAGTGGCTGCAGCGCCTGCCACAACGGCATCAATCTGGGCGGCCAGGCCTACTTCCCGTTCGGCCTGGTGAAGAAGCCCGACGCTAGCGTCCTGCCCAGCGGCGACAAGGGCCGCTTCGCCGTGACCAAGACCCAGAGCGACGAGTACGTATTCCGCGCCGCGCCCCTGCGCAATGTCGCCCTCACCGCGCCGTACTTCCACAGCGGCCAGGTCTGGGAACTCAAGGACGCGGTGGCGATCATGGGCAACGCCCAGCTCGGCAAGCAGTTGGCGCCGGACGACGTGGAGAACATCGTCGCCTTCCTGCACAGCCTGAGCGGCAAGCAGCCGCGCGTCGAATATCCGCTGCTGCCGGCCAGCACGGAGACCACGCCGCGTCCCGCGGAATAACCGCCACAAGGAAAAACGGGGCTCCCTTGGAGCCCCGTTTTTTTCCTCTATGGGACGACCTCAGACCACGCCCTGCGCCAGCATCGCATCGGCGACCTTGACGAAGCCGGCGATGTTCGCCCCCTTCACGTAGTTGACCCGCCCCTGCTCCTCGCCGTACAGCAGGCAGGCATGGTGGATCGACTGCATGATGCCGTGCAGCTTGGTATCCACCTCGCCCTCGCTCCAACGCAGGCGCATGGCGTTCTGCGACATCTCCAGACCGCTCACCGCCACCCCGCCGGCGTTCGACGCCTTGCCCGGCGCGTAGAGGATGCCGGCCTCGAGGAACAGGTCGACGGCTTCCAGGGTCGAGGGCATGTTGGCGCCTTCGGCGACACAGACGCAGCCGTTGGCCAGCAGGCGCCGCGCATCCTCGGCATCCAGTTCGTTCTGGGTCGCGCAGGGCAGCGCGATATCGCAGGCCAGGCCCCAGGGCCGGCGCCCTTCGAGGAACTGCAGGGAAAACTGCTCCGCCATCTCGCGGATGCGCCCGCGGCGCACGTTCTTCAGCTCCATCAGGTATTCCCACTGCTCGTCGGAGAGCCCCGCCTCGGCATACAGGGTGCCTTCGGAGTCGGACAGCGAGATCACCTTGCCGCCCATTTCCATGACCTTGCGCGCCGCGTACTGGGCGACGTTGCCCGAGCCGGAGATCGCCACCCGCTGGCCGTCGAAGCCGCGGCCACGATCCTTGAGCATTTCCTGGGCGAAGTAGACGCAGCCGAAGCCGGTCGCCTCCGGGCGGATCAGGCTGCCGCCGTAGCTCAGGCCCTTGCCGGTCAGCACCGAGGTGAACTGGTTGGACAGGCGCTTGTACTGGCCGAACAGGTAGCCGATCTCACGCGCGCCGACGCCGATGTCGCCGGCCGGCACGTCCAGGTCGGCGCCGACGTGGCGGTACAGCTCGCTCATGAACGACTGGCAGAAACGCATCACCTCGGCGTCGCTCTTGCCCTTCGGATCGAAGTCGGAGCCGCCCTTGCCGCCGCCCATGGGCAGAGTGGTCAGGGAGTTCTTGAAGACCTGCTCGAAGGCGAGGAACTTCAGCACCCCGAGGTTGACCGAGGGATGGAAGCGCAGGCCGCCCTTGTAGGGGCCGATGGCGCTGCTCATCTGCACCCGGTAGCCACGGTTGACCCGTACCCGGCCCTGGTCGTCGACCCAGGGTACGCGGAACAGGATCGCCCGCTCGGGTTCGACGATGCGTTCGATGATGCCGGCTTCCAGGTAGTGCGGGTTGGCCTCGAGGAACGGCCAGAGGGAACGCAGCACCTCTTCCACCGCCTGGTGGAATTCGGGCTGATCGGGATCGCGCCGCTTCAGGCGCTCGAGGAAAGCGTCGACGGATTGCGTCATTTTTCTCACCGGTTTCTAGTTTTGTGAACAATTTTTTGCGCGTGACTCTAACAAGCCAGGCGGCACCTAGAAAGTGCGAAATGACGCATTGATGAATCTTTATGGTGCAAAACTGAAACTTTCCGGGTCCGCCAGAACGGCTAGGGCCAGAGCGCGCGCCTGGAACCAGGCTGGCTTCCGGGCAGGCCACGCACTGTTGAAGGGCGACGAAAGCACCGTTCGCGTGCATCCCGGCGCCAGATGTGAAAGGGCCTCCCCCTGACGGGGGAGGCCCTTTCTCTGCCTACGGCCGGGTCTAGAAGTCGTAGGTCGCGGACAGGCTGAACACCTGTCCCTTGCTGGTTGCCCTGCCATCCAGGCGTCCGCCGCCCAGGCGATCCTGGTTGACCGTCTTCAACGGCACCTCCTTGACGAACTGCCGCGAGTAGGCCGCGTCGATCGACAACTCCGGCATCGACTGGAAGCGATAGCCGGCGCCCAGGGAGGCGAAGTAGCGATCGCCGTCGGGAATCCGCGGGTCGCGGGTGGCATTGTGGGTCGGCGTCTGGTCGTAGGCGACCCCGGCGCGCATGGTCCACTGTTCGGTCACCTTGTAGTCGCCGCCCACCGCCAGGGTCCAGGTGTTCCGGTAGGTGTAGGGGATGGAGACGATCGTGTTGCCGTGGGACTTGAGGGTCAGGTCCTGGAACGACGACCACTCGGTCCAGGTGGCGCTGGCGCCCAGGCTCAGACGGTCGTTGAACTGGTGTACCCAATCCAGCGAGGCGTAGGCGGGGATATCCAGGCGCGCCGAGGCGGAAGCGCCCATGCGCAGGTCCAGGCCCGGATAGGCCAGGCCCGGGGTGCCGCCCTCGATGGCGCCCTCGGTCAGCCCACCGTCGTGGTCGTAGAGGTTGTAGTGACCCTTCAGCTTGTTGCGGATCTTCGCGTGGTAGGCAAAGCCCAGGGTGTCGCGGTCGGTCGGCTTCCACACCGCGCCGGCGAAGAAGCCGGGCGAGGTGTTGTCCACCTTGACCCGCATCAGCGCGGACGAGTTCGAGGCCGGGAACGGAATCCCGCCCATGCCCGGGGAGTTGGCGGCCGAGGCATAGAGATCGAGGTTCTGGCTGACGAAGCCGGAGGTGCGCTGGATGATCACCCCGGCGCCCAGGGAGAAGTTGTCGTTGACCTTGAACGACAGGGAGCCCGTCAGGCCGATCGTCTCGATCTTGGTGTCCACCGCGAAATCGCGGCCTTTCCAGTTCGGGTCCCAGGTGCTGCGCATTCCCATCGGAACGACCTGGCTCAGACCGAAGGCGAAGCGGTCGTTGATCGGTACGACCAGGAAGCCGGTCGGCAGCCACGCGCCGAATCCGGCCTGGCCGCCATCGTTGGTACCCAGCTCGGGGGTGCCCGGCCCGTCCTGGTAGCCGCCGGTCATGGGATTACCCTGGTAGTCGTAGGCATCGCCGTTGTACTTGATGTCGATATCGGCGTAGTTGACCGTCAACTGGGCGATCCGCTTGTCGATGAAAGCCATGGCCGCCGGGTTGTTGAACGCGGCGCTCGGATCGTTGGGAAACAGCGAGCCGCCTGCCATCGCACGGCCCCAGCCCGCCGTGTTGGTGGTCGGCACCATGAAGCCGCCGGCTTGCGCCTGGGACGTGCCGAAGAGTCCGCCGACGATCAGGGCGCAGAGCAATGGCAATGGTTTTCTGGCAAACAGGCAGGAAATATCGTTTTTGTTGTTCAAGGTTTCACCCCTGGTGGACTGCTAATGCACGGGGCACGATGGTCGGCCTGCTTGAGCGTCCTGGCGGACACCCTCCCCCAGACCGTTTTCCATGTGCGAACGAGGTTCTGCGCCGCTTCCGGCGGAAACTCCCTCGGACCTGCCGGCCCGCGAAGGACGCCTGGCAGCGGGAGCGCGAAACCGCTGGCGCCGAGGGCGCCAGCGGCAGCCCGGATTACGGGTTGACTACGAAGGCCGGGGTCGGCTTCACGCTCAGGCTGTTGATCTTGCAGTTGCCTGCCAGCGACTGATTGCTGGCGCTGAGGGTGTTGGTGGCGTTGCTCCAGGAACCGTTGACGGTGCTCGGGCCACAGGTAGAGGAGAGAATCTTGAAGCCGACGCCATCGACCTTGCCGGCAGTGGTGCTGGAAACGGTCAGCTTCCACGGCAGGCCGGTCATCTGCGGCACGCTGCACAGGGTGTTGCTGCCGCTGACGGTGACGCTGTCGATCGAGGCATAGGAGCCATCGGCGGCGGTCTTGCCCTTGAAGGTGATGTTGCAGGTCACTGGCAGATTGAGCGACGCCGGCGAGCTCACGCTGATGGTGCCAGGTGCGGTGAAGGCCGAGTTGACCGGGGTGATGGTGGCCGCGCTGGCCATGGACGAAACGCTCAGGCAGAGAGCAAGAGCAGCAAAGGACGGCAGGGACTTGATGGATTTCATTGTTTTGTATCCTTCCAGTGAGTTGGCAACGCTCGCGGTTGCCGAGCCTTGATCATGCGGCAGGATCGTCGCCGACCCGCCCCCACGACCACCTTGTGCCTTCCCGTCCGATCCACCTGCCAGGCGAACCACACCACCCGCCTTGGCCGTGCGTACCGGGATTCGGGAGAGGCTTTACCTCATGAGTCCTATCCGGTGCCGACGCTGACGGTCCCCACGACGAGCCGGGACAGACCGGATATCGGAAAGATCCGATAGGGTTTGCCAACCCGCCGCGCCTCGGAATGCCCACCTGGCCGACCTCCGCGAACGCAGGCCTGACAGGGCTGGCAATCACCACGAAGGGGCAGTGGACCAGTCAACGACGGGGGCCAGAGTACGGTCAGCACGGCTCTGGAAAAGCCTAGCGAAAGAAGGGGGTTGACCCTCCGAAGGAAGGTCGGTGAATGCCGTGGAGGGCGGACGAAGCGTCGTCGCGAAGGAATCCTGATACCTCTGTCAACATCCGCGTCGGGAAGAAACGCACCATGACGGGGCGTACCTACCAGAATTGGCAGCTCGCGAAGCGACCCAGCCAACCCAAAGTTAGGTTGCCAACTATCGGTCGGACGATGACGGCACGCGAACGAGACCCGGCTGCAACTCGAACACCTCCACGCCCTCCGGCGTGGAGCGTCCGATCTTGACCTGTTGCGCCATCACGCTGGCGCCGGGAGCCTGGCGAAAGTCCACGAACAGCCGGTCACCCTCGTGGCGTATCGCCTCCGGCGGCACGACGATGGCCTGTTCGTTGCGATAGGTGGTGACCGTCAGCTTTGCGCTCATTCCCAGACGAATCTTCTGCAACTGGCGGGGATCGAGCGGCGCTACCGATACCGTCACCTCGAACTGCGGGCTACCTCCCTGGGCCATGCCGGGCAGAGCCTGACCACCGAGGGCGGCGATGACGCCCGCCAGCGTGGTGCCCTCGAAGCCGTCGCCACTGATTTCCACCGCCTGCCCTTCGCGTAACTGGTTGATATCCAGTTCGGAAACCTTCGCAGATACCTTCAGCCGCTCGACGCTGGCCAGGCCGAACAACGCCTGGCCCTGCCCCAGCTTGCTACCGGCCTGCACCGGTTCGCGGCTGCCCTGCTCGCCAGCCAGGCCGGGCGCCGCGACGACGATACCGGCAAAGGGCGCGCGCACCGTACGGCCATCCAGCTGGGCCTGCAGCGTCTCGTATTTCACGCTGGCGTTGGCCAGGTCCATTTCGGCGATCTGGCGATTCTCGCCCTGCCCCTTGGCGCGGGTCGACTCCACTTCCCGCCGGGCCGCCTCCAGGTCCATGCGCTGCTGGCTGGCCTGTTGTTCGAGATCGTCGAGTTCGTTGCGCGGGACGATCCCGCGCTGGAACAGCTCGCGGGTCTCGCGCAACTTGCGCTCGGTGCTGCTCTGCGCCAGCTGCGCGCTGCGCAGGGCACGACGGACCCGCGCCATGTCCTCGCCACGCTCCCAGTCGCGCAGGTCCTGCAGGGTGCGACGGGCCTTGAGCAACGCCGACTGTGCCTCGCGCACCTGCACGGCGATCTCGCGGGTGTCCATGCGCAGCAGCTCCTGTCCTTCCGCGACCCGCTGTCCCGGCTCCACCAGCAGCGCCTCGACATTGCCGGCGAAGGGCGCCGCCAGGGTCACCACGCGCCCCGGTTCCAGGCGTCCGACCAGGCCGATCTGATGCACCAGCGGGGCCGCCCGTACGGCGACCCAGCGCTCCCCTTCCGTGCGTTTCGCGGTGCCGCCGGCGAGGACCAGCCAGGCCAGCGCCGCGACAACCGCCAGGCCGGCGGCGAGCGGCAATGCGGGCCGGCGCAGGAAGGAAAACCGGTCAGTGGTCATTGAGCGAAATCTCCCAGCTATCCAGGGTCATGCCGACGATCAGGTCGAGCTGCGTCTGCGCATTGAGAAACGAGATCAGGGCATTCAATTGGGTGTTCTCGACGTTGCGCAGGTCGGTCTCGAAGCTCAGCACCTGGAAGTTGCTCGAACGCCCGACGCGCAGCTTTTCCCGCTCGATCTCCAGCTTGCGCCGCGACAAGGCGGTGGCGCGCTGGGCGATCTGGTACTGGCGCCAGCGCGTGCCGAGGTCGCGCACCGCATCGATGACGTTCTGCTCCAGGGTCTGCCGGGCATCCTCGATCAGGATCTTCTGGTTCTCCACGTCGACCTGGGCGCGCACCTCGGCCTGCCGGCGGCTGAGGTCGCCGATGGGAATTTCCACCTGTACCCCGGCGTAGCTGTCCCAGCTGCGTGAATTGTCGCCACCGCCCTCGCTGTAGCGGTCGCGGATCTGGCTGGCGCCGCCCACCAGCGAGACATCCCACAGGCGCTGGTTCTTCGCCAGCACCAGGTTGAGGTCGGCCTGGCGACTGCCGATCAGGCGTTGCAGGTATTCCGGTTGCTGCTGCAGGGCGGTCCTGATCGCCTGCTGGCGGTCGACCTCGATCGGCGTGGCGGCCAGCGCATCGCTGGCGCGGATCTGCGTCGACAGGTCCAGCGCCAGCAGTTGCAGCAGGGCCAGGCGTGCGCTGTCGACCTGGTTGGCGGACTCCTCGACGTTGAGCTCCTGGCTGGCGACGTCGGCCTCGGTCTGCACGATCTCGAATTCGGCCATTCGCCCGGCGCGGATCATCGCCCGGTTGACCTCGAGCAGCTCCTGGGTCCGCGCCAGGGCTTCGCGAGCGATGCGCGCCTGCTCCTGGGCGCGCAGCAGCTCCCGGTAGGCACCGATGACCTGGCTGATGGTCTGCGACACGCTGGCCTTGAGTTGCAGGCGATTGGCGTCTTCGGAGAGACGTGCCAGGCGCAGCGGCGCGGTGGTGACGTCCCAGCCCGCATCGCGCAGCAACGGCTGGACGACGGTCAGGTCGAGGCCATCGCTGCGGTAGCGCCCGGCCTCGTCGGCGGTGCGGAACTGCTTCACCCAGGCCAGGCTGAAACGAGTGCCATATTCGCCAAGCAGGGTCGCGGTGGGCGAGACATTGCTGGTCCTCGTGCGGTCTTCGGTGGCGCGGTTGGCGCGATAGTCGCCGCGCACCACCAGCTTCGGGTTGAAGGCGTCGGCGGCGACCCGCAGGTCGAACTTCTGCGCGATCCGTTGCAGGTAGGCGCTACGGATTCCACGGTTGTTGCGCAGGCCAAGATAGACCGCGTCGCTCAGGCTGAGGTCGATCACCTGCTCGCTGAGCAGCACCGACCTGCCCTGCTCGCGGGCCATGCTCGGTACGTCCGGACTCAGCGCCGGGTTGACGCTGGCCGCCACCGGAAGAGCGGCGACCAGCCACAGCACGCCCAGGCCCCACCTATTCATCGCGCAGCGCCTCGACCGGTTGCAGGCGAGCCGCCGAGACCGCCGGATAGAGCCCGAAGAACAGCCCCACCAGCAGGGTACTGCCCATCCCCAGCGGCAGGGCCGCGTAGGCCAGGGAGAAGGTCCAGCCGGAGAACCTGGCGTAGAGATACGCAGCCGCCACGCCGAGCACCGCGCCCGACAGCGCGCCCGCGGCGGTCAGGGTCACCGCCTCGATCAGGAACAGGTTGCGGATGTCCCGCTGGCGCGCGCCCAGCGCCATGCGCACGCCGATTTCCCGGCGGCGTTCGGCGACACTCATCAGCATCACGTTCATCACTCCGACGCCGCCGCCGAGCAGGGAGATGATCCCCAGTCCGGCCAGCAGGTAAGTGAAGGTCCGGGTCTGCCGCTTGAGTCCATCGAGCACCTGCTGCGAGACCTGGACCTGCGCCTCGTGGCCGGGCAACCGCGCCGTCAGGGCCGCGCCCAGGGCCGCGCCGACGCTATAGACGTCCGCTCCCGGCGAGACCCGCGCCACCACATGGCTGACCTCGGCGGCCGGCTGCAGGCGCGGCATGCCCGGCGCCGGCACGAACAGCGAGTCGTTGGCGGCGAACGGCAAGAGAGCGGCGCTGGCCTGCGGCTGGAGAATGCCGATCACGCGAAACAGATAGTCGTTGACCGTCAGTTGCTCGCCGAGGCGCAGCGGATCGCCGGGCGCCCCCAGGGCCTCGGCGATTGTCGCGCCCACCACCACGTAGGTGTCGTGATCGTCGAAGTGCGAGAGGAAACGTCCTTCGCGCAGCCGTAGCCTGGCGGCGGCTGCGAGCCCGGCGCTGGCGCCGACGATACTGGCGTTGCTGGTGCGTCCGTGAAAGGTCACCGGGGCCGAGTACAGGCCCAGCGCCGCCAGGTGCTCCAGACCGGCCACGTCGCGGAGCAGCGGTTCGGTGTCGAGCGACGCCGGCATCGGCATCGGCGCCTGCGGGGCGAACGGGAACTGCACCACCAGGGTGTCGGTGCCCATGTCCTTGAAGATGCTCATCGCTTCGTCGGTCGCGTTGCTGCCGATGTTCAGCATCGCGATCACCGATGAACAGCCCATGACGATACCCAGCAACGCCAGCAGCGAGCGGCGCCCCAGCCCGCGAAGACTGGCGAGGGCCTCGTGAAGCAATTGCCGGGGCGACGGGCTGGCGCTCACCGGCAGGCCTCCGCCAGGTCCTCGTGCACCTCGCCATGCCGCACTGTCAGTTGGCGCCCGAGACGGGCGGCCAGGCTGGGATCATGGGTGACCACCACCAGGGTCACCTGGCGCTCGCGGTTGAGGGTGAGGAGCAGCTCCAGCACTTCTTTCGCGGTGCTCGCGTCGAGGTTGCCGGTTGGTTCGTCGGCGAGGATCAGCGCCGGCTCGCCGACCAGCGCGCGAGCGATGGCGACGCGCTGCCGCTGGCCGCCGGAGAGGTCCGCCGGACGATGGCCGGCGCGCTCGGCCAGGCCGACCCGGGCGAGCATCGCCTCGGCCCGCTCCAGTGCCTCGCGGCGCGGCATCCCTCGATAGCTCAGGGGCAGCGCGACGTTGTCCAGCGCGTTCAGCCGCGGCAACAGGTTGAAGCTCTGGAAGACGAAGCCGATCAGGCGGTTGCGGATCGCCGCCAGTCGGTCCCCGTCGACGCTGAAGATGTCGTGCTCGGCGAAGCGGTAGGCGCCGCTGTCCGGGCGGTCGAGCAGGCCGAGAATATTCAGCAGGGTGCTCTTGCCCGAGCCCGACGCGCCGACGATCGCGCAGCTTTCTCCGGGAAAGATGTCCAGGCAGACGTCTTTCAGTATCTGCAGCGGCTGCCCCCCCAGGAGGTAGCCCTTGCCGATCCCCTGCAGGGAGATCAATGATTCGTGCTTGTTTGTTGTTGGCATTCGCACCCGACCGCTCGCATCCCTTCAAGGCCCGCCCGGTCGTACCGCCGCAAGGCCGGCGATACAGGCCGAACGGCCATACTGCTGATGATGGAGACAGCGCACAAGCCGCCACCACCGGCAACGCTACCCCGAGGCGCCAGCGCCGAGCGAAGGTAGCGGCTGGTCCGCCCGGCCAATGCCGGTACTCGATTCCGCCGGGCTTCGCCATATGGCGCGGCCTCTCCGGGCAGGCGGTATTGAGCGCACGGATCGGCTGCGCAGACCACTAGCAGAGCTGACACCATCGCGGCCGTCGATGCACCCCCATCTTTAGTTAGGTGAAGGCTCAGGCATGCTGCTTGAGAGCCCCCCGGGTACCGCCGATGGAGGTGTCCTGCGCAGTTCCCATGTTCCCCTGCGCATGGCTCGTTGAATTCCAGGCATGAAAAAACCGCCGGCCGGCAACGCCGGCGGGCGGTTTCTCGAGGGCGCGCTTACGCCAGTTTCTTGTAGCGCACGCGGTGCGGCTGGGCCGCGGCGTCGCCCAGGCGCTTCTTGCGGTCGGCCTCGAACTCGGTGTAGTTGCCTTCGAAGAAGGTCACCTTGCCATCGTCCTCGTAGGAGAGGATGTGGGTGGCGATCCGGTCGAGGAACCAGCGGTCGTGGGAGATCACGATGGCGGAGCCGGGGAAGTCCAGCAGCGCCTCTTCCAGCGCACGCAGGGTTTCCACGTCGAGGTCGTTGGACGGTTCGTCGAGCAGCAACACGTTGCCACCCTGCTTCAGGGTCAGGGCCAGGTGCAGACGGCCACGCTCACCGCCGGAGAGGTCCTTGACGAACTTCTGCTGGTCGGCGCCCTTGAAGTTGAAGCGACCGACATAGCTGCGCGACGGGACTTCGTAGTTGCCGATCTTGATCTGCTCGAAACCGTCGGAAACCTGCTCCCACACGGTCTTGTTGCCTTCCAGGCTGTCACGGCTCTGGTCGACGCTGGCGATCTGCACGGTCTCGCCGATCTCGATGGTGCCGGAGTCCGGCTGCTCCTTGCCGGTGAGCATGCGGAACAGGGTCGACTTGCCCGCGCCGTTGCCGCCGATCACACCGACGATAGCGCCCTTGGGAATGCTCAGGGACAGGTTGTCGATCAGCACGCGGTCGCCGTAGCCCTTGGTCACGTTGTGCAGTTCGATGACCTTGTCGCCCAGGCGCGGACCGGCCGGGATGTAGATCTCGTTGGTCTCGCTGCGCTTCTGGAATTCCTGCGACTGCAGTTCCTCGAAGCGCTGCAGGCGCGCCTTGGACTTGGCCTGGCGGCCCTTGGCGCCCTGGCGTACCCACTCCAGCTCGGCCTTCATGGCCTTGGCGTGGGAGGCTTCCTGCTTGGCTTCCTGGGCCAGGCGGGCGGCCTTGGATTCCAGCCAGCCGGAGTAGTTGCCTTCGAACGGGATGCCATGGCCACGGTCGAGTTCGAGGATCCAGCCGGCGACGTTGTCGAGGAAGTAGCGGTCGTGGGTGATCGCCACCACGGTGCCGGGGAAGTCGTGCAGGAAATGCTCCAGCCAGGCCACCGAGTCGGCGTCCAGGTGGTTGGTCGGTTCGTCCAGCAGCAGCATGTCGGGAGCCGACAGCAGCAGGCGGCACAGCGCTACGCGGCGCTTTTCGCCGCCGGACAGGTGCTCGACCTTGGCATCCCACGGCGGCAGGCGCAGGGCGTCGGCGGCGACTTCCAGTTGGCGTTCCAGGTTGTGTCCGTCGGATGCCTGGAGGATCGCCTCCAGCTTGGCCTGCTCGGCGGCCAGGGCGTCGAAGTCGGCATCCGGCTCGGCATAGGCGGCATAGACCTCGTCCAGCCGCGCCTGGGCCTGCTTGATCTGGCCGACGGCCTCTTCGACGATGTCGCGCACGGTGGCCTGCGGGTCCAGCTTGGGCTCCTGCGGCAGGTAGCCGACGTTGATCCCCGGCATCGGCCGGGCCTCGCCTTCGATCTCGGTGTCGACGCCGGCCATGATCCGCAGCAGGGTGGACTTGCCCGCGCCGTTCAGGCCGAGCACGCCGATCTTGGCGCCGGGGAAGAACGACAGGGAGATGTCCTTGAGGATTTCACGCTTGGGCGGAACGATCTTGCCGACCCGATGCATGGTGTAGACGTACTGAGCCAAAACGAGCACCTCATGAAGAAAAGGAAAAAAACTCGGCCAAGTATATGACAGACCGAGAGAAAGCTGGCCAGCCACCCCGGTTTTCGTGGGGCGAGGCGCTTTGCCGGCGAATGTTCGCCGTCCGATTCCAGGCCGCTACGGTGACGCTGAGCAGCGTACTGGCCGCCCTTACTGTCTCCGCTACCCTCGTCCTGTCAAAGGCGTTCTGCCTGAGCGAGGCGGCGACCATCGCCCCGTGCGAGGTCTGGGTGGGCCTGACACTGCTCGCGGCCATGGTGCTGCCTCTCAAGACCTGACGCGAAGCAAGGCGTGGGGAGATCCAGCCTGCTACAATTGATCCAAATCAGTCTCAAAAGAACAAAAAAAACCTCAAAAATGACACTCGCTCCCAGATCCGCCCAGCTACCCGACTCCCCGCACAGGGACAGTCTCGACCCAGCGCCAACCCCGTCGTCTCAGGACCAGCGTCTGCTCAAGGCCCTGGCCACCGCGATGGTCAATCATCCGCGCGCCACCATGGGAGAACTGGCGGAACTGGCAGGAGTGAGCAGGGCAACCCTGAACCGTCATTGCGGTACCCGCGAAGGTCTCAAGCAGCGCCTGGAAAGCCATGCCAGGAGTACCCTCGAACGCCTCACCCACAGCGCCGCCCTGCAGCGCCTGGAGCCGCGGGAAGCGCTACGCGAGCTGATCCGGGAACACCTCGCCCAGCGCGACCTGCTGGCGCTGCTGATGTTCGAGCAGAACCCGGGACGCCAGGCCGGGCATGGGGACGCCAGTTGGCAGTCCTATGTCGAAGCCCTGGACGCCTTCTTCCTGCGCGGCCAACAGAAGCGTGTGTTCCGTATCGATATCAGCGCGGCGACCTTCAGCGAACTCTTCATCGTCCTGATCTACGGCATGGTCGATGCCGAGCGCCGCGGTCGCGCGGCCAGCGCCGGGTTGTCCGCCACGCTGGAGGAGCTGTTCCTGCGTGGCGCGTCGAACCCCGCACAACCTGCCAGCCCTTGAGCGGGCGGCAGTTGCCACCCGCTAGCACCGTTTCCCACACGTTTACCCGCTCAACTCCTGCCGCCTCGATGTACCACCAGGCTCCGTCCCTCGTCCCAGCCTCCGCCGAGCGCGCGGAACAGGTCGACCAGGGCGATCTGCCGCTGGGTGCTGCCGTCGATGAAGGCGATCTCGTTGAGGAAGCTGCTGCGCTGCGCATCGAGGTAGCGCAGGTGGTTGTCGACGCCACTCTCGTAGCGTGCCTTGGCCAGCTTCAGGGCTTCGTTGCTGCTGTTCGCCAGGGCGCGCAGGGCCTTCTCTTCGCGACGCAGGGTATCACTGGCCGCCAGGGCGTCGGCGACCTCGCGGAAAGCGGTCTGGATGGTCCCCTCGTAGGCGGCCACCGCCGAATCTTTGCGCGCCTCGGCCAGGCTCAGGTTGGCACGGTTGCGCCCGCCATCGAAGATCGGCAGCGTCAGCGTCGGCAGGAAGCTCCAGGAGCGCGAGCCGCCATCGAACAGGCCGGACATTTCCGCGCTGGAGGTGCCGAAGCTGCCGGTCAGGCTGATGCGTGGGAAGAACGCCGCGCGCGCCGCGCCGATATCCGCGTTGCGCGCCCGCAAACGATGTTCGGCGGCAAGGATGTCGGGGCGTCGCTCGATCAGCTCGGACGGCGTGCCGGGAGCGATGTCCTGCAACAGCTTCGGCCGCTGCCCCGGACTCCGCGGAATCGCCTGCGCGGCATCGTCGCTGCCCAGCAGCAACACCAGCGCGTTGAATGCCTGCTGTTTCTGCCGCAGGTTGCGCTCCTGCTCGGCGCGCGCCTGCTCCACCAGGCCAAGGGCTTCCTGGTAGTCCAGCGCGGTGGCGGCGCCGGCCGCGCGGCGCTGGTCGATCAGGGCGAAGGAATACTCGCGGCTGACCAGGGTCTGACGGGTCAGCGCCAGGCGCCGCAGGGCGCCGTCGTAGCTCAGGTAGGCCTGGCTGACCTCGGCGACCAGGGCGATCCGTGCCGCGCGCGCTGCCTCCTCGCTGGCCAGGTACTGTTGCAGGGCTGCGTCGGTCAGGCTCTTGACCCGACCGAAGAGGTCCAGTTCGTACTCCGGCAGGGCCAGCCCGACCTGGTAGCTGCTGGCCACTTCCGAGCGATTGCCGGCGGACAGGTCGGCCGGCTGCCGCTGGCGGTTGCCGGTGGCAGCGGCATTCAGGCCCGGAACCCGGTCGGCGCGCTGGATGCGGTACTGCGCGCGGGCCGCCTCGATATCCAGGAGGGTCTGGCGCAGCGAGCGGTTGTTATCCAGGGCCACGCCCACCAGGCGGCGTAGTTCGGCATCGACGATGAAACTCTTCCAGTCCAGCGTGTCGATCGCCGCGCCCTGGCGCTGGGCGGCGGCGCCGCTCCAGCTGTCGGCCACCGGCGCGGCGGGACGTTCGTAGGTCGGCGCCATGGAGCAGGCGCCGAGGGTCAGGGCGATCAGCAACGCCGATACGCCGAATGCAGGTTTGCGCATCTCGCTCACTCCCCGGCCGTAGCGGCCTGTTCGATGGGCGCCGGCCTGCTGCGCAGCAGCGACAGCAGCCAGACGAAACAGATGGGTACGAACAGCACGCCGAGGAACGTGGCGCTGAGCATCCCGCCGATCACTCCGGTGCCGATGGCGCGCTGGCTCGCCGCGCCGGCGCCGCTGGCCAGGGCCAGGGGTACCACGCCGAGGATGAACGCCATGGAAGTCATGATGATCGGTCGGAAGCGCAGGCGCGCGGCCTCGATGGCGGCGTCGCGCAGGCTGTGCCCCTGCTCCCAGAGTTCCTTGGCGAACTCGACGATGAGGATCGCGTTCTTCGCCGAAAGACCGATGATGGTGATCAGGCCGACCTTGAAATACACGTCGTTGGACATACCCGCGACCATTACCGCGAGCACCGCGCCGATGGCGCCGATCGGCACGATCAGCATCACCGACAGCGGGATCGACCAGCTCTCGTAGAGCGCCACCAGCAACAGGAAGACCACCAGGATGGCGAGGGCGAACAGGCTGGTGGCCTGCCCGGCGGAGACCTTCTCCTGATAGGACAGGCCGGTCCACTCGTAGCCGATGCCGGCCGGCAGTTGCGCGGCCAGGCGCTCCATTTCCGCCATGGCTTCGCCGGTGCTGAAGCCGGGCGCGGCGTCACCGACGATGCGGATCGACGGGTAGCCGTTGTAGCGCACCAATTGCACCGGTCCCTCTTCCCATTTCACGCTGACGAAGGCGCTGAGCGGTACCAGGTTGCCAGCAGCGTTAGGCACGTATAGCTCGAGCACGCTTTCCGGGGTCATCCGGTTGCCCTGTTCGGCCTGGATCACCACCCGCTGTTGGCGCCCCGCATTGGTGAAGTCATTGATCACCTCCGAGCCGAAGGCGGCGGACAGCGTGCCGCTGATGGTCTCGAAGCTCACCCCCAGGGCGCGGGCCTTCTCCCGGTCGATCAACAGGCGCAGTTGCGGCGCTTCGGCCAGGCCTTCCATCATCGCGTAGAGGAATTTCGGGTTGGTCTGGACCTCGCCGAGCAAGGTATCGCGGGCCTGCAACAAGGCCTCGCGGCCGACGCCACCGCGGTCCATCAGGCGTAGGGCGAAACCGCCGGAGTTGCCCAGGCCGTCGATCGGTGGCGGCGACACGGCCATGATGGTGCCGTCGTCGGGCAGCGCGAAATGCTCGTTCAGCGCGGCGATCTCGGCGGCGGCCGACTGCTCGGCGCCTCGCTCGGACCAGTCCTTGAAGGTCGGGAAGGCCAGCGCGGCATTGTCGCCCTGGCCGGAGAAGCTGAAGCCCGAGATCAGGAACACCGAAGCCACCGCCTCGCGGGACTTGAGGAAGCGCTCGAGTTCCTCGCCGGTGGCATCGGTGCGCACGCGCGAAGCGCCAGGCGGCAGTTGCACGTCGACCACCATGTAGCCGAGGTCTTCCGCCGGCACGAAGGCTTCCGGCAGGCGCAGGTAGAAGTAGCCAAGCATGGCCACCAGGCCGGCGTACACCAGCATGAAGCGTCCGGCGCGCGCCACCAGCTTCGAGTTGAGCAGCGAATAGCGCTCGGTGACGCGGGCGAAGCCACGGTTGAAGGCGCCGAAGAAGCCGCGCTTCTCGTGGTGCCCTTCGGGAATGGGCTTGAGCAGCGTGGCGCACAGCGCCGGGGTGAAGGTCAGGGCGAGGAAGCCGGAGAACAGGATCGAGACCGCCAGCGACACCGAGAACTGCTGGTAGATCACCCCCACCGAACCGGCCATGAAAGCCAGCGGCAGGAACACCGCCGAGAGCACCAGGGTGATGCCGACGATGGCGCCGGACACCTGCTTCATCGCCTTGACCGTGGCCTCGGCCGGGGAAATCCCCTCCTCCGCCATGATCCGCTCGACGTTCTCCACCACCACGATGGCGTCGTCCACCAGGATGCCGATCGCCAGGACCATGCCGAACATGGTCATCATGTTCACCGAGAACCCCAGCAGGTACATCACCATCAGCGTACCCAGCAGGCACACCGGCACCACGATGGACGGGATCAGGGTGTAGCGGACGTTCTGCAGGAACAGGAACATCACCAGGAACACCAGGACCATCGCTTCGATCAGGGTGTGGATCACCTTCTCGATGGCCACGTCGACGAAGCGCGAAGTGTCGTAGGGCACGCTGTACTGCATGTCCTCGGGGAAGAACGCCGACAGTTCGGCGAGACGCTGTTTCACCAGGGTAGCGGTCTGGATCGCGTTGGCCCCGGGCGACAGCTGGATCGCCCCGCCCACGGTGGGCGTGCCGTTCAGCCGCGAGGAGATGTTGTAGCTCTCCTTGCCGAGTTCCAGGCGCGCGACATCGGCGAGCCGGACCAGCGAGCCGTCCTGGTTGGCGCGCAGCACCACCTGGCCGAACTCCTGCGGATCGTCCAGGGTGCCCTTCACCGCCAGGGTCGCCGTCAGCTCCTGCGCGGAACTGCCCGGCGCGCTGCCGAAGGCGCCGGCCGGCACCTGCACGTTCTGCCCGCGGATGGCATTGCTCACGTCGTCGATGGAGAGGCCGAAGCCCACCAGCTTCTGCGGATCGATCCAGACCCGCATGGCCGCCTCGGAAGAGAAGAATTGCAGCTTGCCGACGCCCGGCAGGCGCCGCAGCTCGTTGTTGATATTGCGCGCGGCATAGTCGCCGAGGGTGGTGGTGTCGCTGCGCTGAGCGCCTTCCTTGTAGCTGAGCGCATAGATCAGCAGGAAACCGGCGCTGGTCTGCTCGACCTGCAGGCCCTGGGTCAGCACCGCCTGCGGCATGCGCGCCTCGGCTTTCTTCAGGCGGTTCTGCACGTCCACCTGGGCCAGGTCCGGATCGGTGCCCGGCTCGAAGGTGACGACGATCTCGGCGCTGCCGTTGGAGTTGTTGGTCGACTCGAAGTAGAGCAGGCCCTTGGCGCCGTTCAGCGACTCCTCGAGCACACTGGTGACGGAGTCCACCAGCACCTTCGCCGAGGCGCCGGGATAGGTGGCGGTGATGGTGATCTGTGGCGGCGCGACATTGGGGTACTGCGCTACCGGCAATTTGGAAATGACCAGCAGGCCGGCCAGGGAGATGAACAGGGCCACCACCCAGGCGAAGTTCGGCCGCTTGATGAAGAATTCGGACATCGGAAAATCCTCGGGGCGAACCCGCCCTTACTGTTGCGGCACGGACGACTGGGCTTGCGTCTGGGCACCATCCGGCTTCGGCACGATCTTCACCCCCGGCTGCACCGCAGCCAGGCCGCCGACTATGACCCGGTCACCCGGCTCCAGGCCCTCGGTGATCTGCCAGCGCGACCCCTGCATGACGCCGGTACCGACGCTGCGCGCCTCGGCGCGCTCGTCGGCGCCCACCACCATCACCTGGGCGCTGCCGTCGCTGGAGCGGCGCACGGCCCGTTGCGGCACCAGGATCGCCTGGTTGTCGATGCCCTGGGGCGTACGTACGCGCACGTACATGCCCGGCAGCAGGACCCCGTCGGGGTTGGCGAACTTGCCGCGCAGGGCGATCTGGCCGGTGCCGCGATCCACCGCCACGTCGGCGAACTGCAACGCGCCCTGGCGCTCGTAGGGCGTCCCTTCGACGCGCAGGGTCAGCGCCTGGCTGTCGCCGGCGGCCAAGGTGCCTTTCTTCAGGGCGTCGCGCAGGCGCAGGGCCTCGGCCGCGGTCTGGGTGAAATCCGCATAGATCGGATCGAGCTGCTGGATGCGCGCCATCAGCGTCGCCTCGCCCTGCCCGACCAGCGCGCCCTCGGTCACCAGCGCGCGGCCGATGCGCCCGGAGATCGGCGCAGTGACCGAGGCGTAGCCGAGGTTCAGGCGCGCGGTCTCCAGGTCGGCCTGGGCCGAGCGGGTCGCCGCCTCGGCGCTGCGCAGGTCGGCGGTGGCGGTATCGAAGTCCTGCTGACTGACCGCCTGGATCTTCACCAGCGGCTCGTAGCGGCGCACCCGCGCCTGCGCCTCGAACAGCACCGCGCGGTTCCGCGCCAGCTCACCCTCGGCGCGCGACACCGCAGCCTTCAGCGGTGCCGGATCGATCTGGAACAGCAGGTCGCCAGCCTTGACGTCGGCGCCCTCCTCGAAGCGCTTCTGCACGACGATGCCGGCCACCCGCGCGCGCACCTCGGCGACCCGCACCGGTTCGATCCGCCCAGGCAGTTCCGAACTCAGCGCCAGGGACTCGGCCTGCACCGTCAGGACCTCCACCGGCAACACCATTTCGGCGGCCTCCTGTCGCTCTTCCGCCGGCCCACAACCTGCCAACGCGATGGCCATAGCCAACGCCCCGATCCTTCCTATTGCACGCAAATCAGCCATGACACACCCGACCGTTGATTGAAAACGGATCGAATGGTACTTTTTCGAGCTAATTGAGTCAATATTGTCTCAAATGATCTTTTGACAGCTAATTCCTTTGGACGCGAGGCCAGTTTTCTGCACAATGCGCACAATCAGAAAAACCAACCGGGACCCATCGATGACCCTGATTTCCCATGACGAGCGACTCATCAAGGCGCTGGCAGTCGCCATCGTCGACCACCCGCGAGCGACGCTGAAAGAACTGGCCGAGGCGGCCGGCGTAAGCAAGGCCACCCTGCACCGCTTCTGCGGCACGCGGGACAACCTGGTGCAGATGCTCGAGGGCCACGGAGAGACCGTACTGAACCAGATCATCCAGGCCTGCGACCTGGAGCATGCCGAGCCTCTGGAGGCGTTGCAGCGCCTGATCAAGGAACACCTCACCCACCGCGAGCTGCTGGTATTCCTGGTATTCCAGTACCGCCCGGACTTCCTCGACCCGCACGGCGAAGGCGCACGCTGGCAGTCCTACCTGGAAGCGCTGGACGCCTTCTTCCTGCGCGGACAGCAGAAAGGCGTGTTTCGCATCGACATCACGGCAGCCGTGTTCACCGAACTGTTCATCACCCTGGTCTACGGCATGGTCGATGCGGAACGTCGCGGACGGGCGGCCAGCTCCAATTCCGCGCATACCCTGGAGCAGATGTTCCTCCACGGCGCCTCCAATCCGGCGCGCTCCTGACCCTCACGCCCGCGGCGGCGCCCCTCTCGTCGCCGCATGGCACGGTCCGATCCGCATGCCGTCGACTTCGGCCGCCCGGAGGCCTGCTCGACACACGGGAAGATCAGTCGTCACGGGCCCTGCGACAAAGTGCCTCGACAGCCGGAAAGGACCGTGACGCTCGTCGGCGATACTGGCACTTGGCCTTGCTTCCGGGCATCCTAACTGTCTACCGAATCACACCTCCCCCAGGAATTCCGGTCAGTGTCGACCCCCTCGCTAACCCCGTCGCCGCCTCCCGCCGGCGACCCACTGACCGTACCCGACCGACCGGCAGCCAAGGCTGGCCTGCTGTTGCTGGTCCTGTTGATGCTCGGCCTGCTGCTCTGGCAGATGAGCCAGGAGCTGCGCCAGCAGGAACGCTTCGAACACGAGCGGGCCGCGGCCCAGCTCGATCGTCTCAACGACCGCCTGTCCCTGACCCTCGAACTCAAGGCGCGCACCGCCCTCGCCCTGCTCCCGGGCATGCCCCCCAGCGAGCGTGGCGAGATCCAGGGCAGGCTGTTGCCGCGCATCAGCGATGCGCTGCCGCAGGTTCGCCAGTTGCAATGGGTGGACAGCGCCCCGCAGACGGGCAGCCCGTCGCCGGAAACGACGCTGCCCGAGCAGTTGCGCCAGCACGCCGGCTCCGGCCTCTACCACTATTGCCTCGACCCGCGCGACGGCGAATCCCTCTACCTGACCCTGCGCGAACCCGGCAGCCGCCGCGACAGCGGCTTCTGGCTGTTGCACCTGGCCAGCGACAGCCTCGCCCAGTGGAGTCCCGACCTGCCCACCGGCAACCTGCTCTGGCGCCTGGAAGACCAATACGCCGGACGGGTGCTCTGGCATACCCCAGGGAGTACGGCGCTGCTCGACGACATGCAGACCCTCGGCGTGGAACCGCTGCGCAACAGCGACTGGCAGCTTCGCGGGCTCTACGACAGCACCCGGGTGCGGCTCGGCCTGCTGCCGGGAATCGGCGGCGAGCTGGCGATCTTCCTCCTGCTGGTCGGCGTCACCGTGTACATGCTGCTGCGCCTGCACCGCGAGCAGCAAGGCCTGCGCGCCATGACCCTGGCCTCGCAGCGCAGCCTGCGCCAGGCGGCCACGGCACTGGCGGCGATCGACGAGCGAGTGCTGGTGACCCGCGCCGACGGCCGCCTCAGCTACCTCAATCCCCAGGCCGAACGCCTCTTCGGCATCAGTTCGGCCCAGGCCCGCCAGCATCACCTGCTGGGCCTGCTGCCGGACCTCGAGCCAGGCTGGCTGACGGACGCCGGTGGCGACGGCGAGACCCGTAGCGAGCTGCTGCCGCTGCGGGTGCGCGGCGAGCCGCGGACGTTCACCCTCAGCCGCCATCCGCTGGCCAGCTATCCGGCGCTCGCCGACCAGGCCTGGACCCTCCGCGAGCAGATCCTCCAGGGCGGGCAGGTCTGGGTGTTGCGCGACGTCACCGAGGAACAGCACGCCCTCGGCGTCCTGGAGGAAACCCGGCGGCGCTACCAGGACATCTTCGAAGGGGTCGGCGTGGCCCTCTGCGTGCTCGACCTCTCCGCCCTGCGCCAGGCTCTGGTGGAACAAGGCCTGGACAGCTGCGCCGCACTGCGCGCCTGGCTCGCCGGCGAACCCGGGCGGCAGCAGGCGCTGCTGGAGCGGATCCGCATCACCGAGATCAACGATGTCAGTCGCCGCCTGCTGCAGATCGAGTCCACCGAACAGGCCTGGCAGCGCTTGCTCGACCACGGCCCGCTACAACCGGACAGCCTGCGCCTGCAGGTGATCGAGGCGCTCATCGAACGCCGGCCGGTACTCGAACTGGAAGCCACGCTGCGCTGCGGCAAGAGCACGCCGCGGCACCTGTGGTTGCAACTGCGCCTGCCGGAAAACCCCGGCGAATGGCATGCGGTGACCCTCAGCCTGTCCGACGTCACCAGTCGCAAGGAAGTCGAACTGTCGCTGATCGAGCGCGAGAAGTTCTGGTCGGACGCGGTCCAGGCGGTGCCCGATACCCTCTACATCCACGACCTGCACGCGCGCCGGGTGATCTTCAGCAACCATCACCTGGGCCAGCAACTGGGCTACAACCAGGAAGAACTGGCGCGGATGGGCGAGAACTTCTGGGAAACCCTGCTGCACCCCGACGACCAGGAATACTACTGGCGCATCCGCAACCTGCAGCACGTGGTCGGCGACGGCCTGCTGCTCGACAGCCAGCTGCGCTGGCGCCACCGCGACGGCCGCTGGCACTGGTTCGACATCCGCGAGCAGGCCTTCAGCCGCGACCGCAGCGGTCGCGTGGCGCGCCTGATCGGCGTGGCCAAGGACATCACCTTCACCGTCGAGGCGAACAACGCGCTGCGCGAGAACGGCCGACGCTACCGCATGCTGGCGGAAAACATCAGCGACGTGATCTTCTCCACCGACGCCGAACTCAACGCCAGCTACGTCAGCCCCTCGGTACAGCACGTGTTCGGCTACAGCCCGGAATGGGCGCTGCTCAACGGCCTCCACCAGACCGCCACCAACCCGCGCCAGCTCGGCCGCCTGAACGGCCTGCTGCGCCGCGTGCGGCACGCCATCGGCGACCGCCAGAAGCTCGCCGAGCTGCGGGAAAACCCTGGCCAGCATCTGTTCGCCCTCGACTGCCTGCGCGCCGACGGACGCAAGATTCCCATCGAACTGCGGATCGTCCTGATGTGGGACGAGCACGACCGCTTCGAAGGCCTGCTCGGCATCGCCCGCGACATCAGCCAGCAGCGCCGCGCCGAACGCGAGCTGCGGATGGCGGCGACGGTATTCGAACACTCCACGGCGGCGATCATGGTCACCGACCCGGCCGGCTACATCGTCCAGGTCAACGATTCCTTCTCGCGCCTGACCGGCTACAGCCCGGCCGACGTGCTCGACCAGCAGCCGCGCCTGCTCACCGCCGACCGCCAGGAAGCCAACCAGCTCAAGCACGTGCTCGCCAGCCTGCAGCACAGCGGCAGCTGGGAAGGCGAGATCCTGCAGAAGCGCAAGACCGGCGAACTCTATCCGTCCTGGGTCGGCATCACCGCGGTGCGCGACGAGGAAGGCGACCTGGTCAGCTTCGTCTGCTTCTTCAGCGACATCAGCGAGCGCAAGGCCAGCGAGCGGCGCATCCACCGCCTGGCCTACTACGACGCCCTCACCCACCTGCCCAACCGCACGCTGTTCCAGGACCGTCTGCATACCGCCCTGCAGCAGGCCGAACGCAACGGCCAGTGGGTGGTGCTGATGTTCCTCGACCTCGACCGCTTCAAGCCGATCAACGACTCCCTCGGCCACGCCGCCGGCGACCGCATGCTGCAGGAAGTGGCGACCCGCCTGAGCGCCTGCGTCAGCCAGGACGATACCGTGGCGCGCATGGGTGGCGACGAATTCACCCTGCTGCTGCCTTCCCAGGGCGACCGCGAGATCGCCCTGAAGCGGGCGATCCAGGTCGCCGAACTGATCCTCGGCCGTCTGGCCCGGCCGTTCACCCTGGAAGGCCGTGAATTCTTCGTCACCGCCAGCATCGGCGTGGCCTTGTCGCCTCAGGACGGCGCCGAACTGAGCCTGCTGATGAAGAACGCCGACACGGCGATGTACCACGCCAAGGAGATGGGCAAGAACAACTTCCAGTTCTACCAGGCCGAGATGAACGCCCGCGCCCTGGAGCGCCTGGAACTGGAAAGCGACCTGCGCCGCGCCCTGGAACTGGGCGAGTTCGTCCTCCACTACCAGCCGCAGTTCACCGGCGACGGCCGCCGCCTGACCGGCGCCGAGGCCCTGCTGCGCTGGCAGCATCCGCGCCGCGGACTGGTTCCGCCGAGCGAGTTCATTCCGGTGCTGGAGGAGATCGGCCTGGTGGCCCAGGTCGGCGACTGGCTGCTGGCGGAAGCCTGCAAGCAGTTGCGCAGCTGGCACAAGGCCAAGGTGCGGGTGCCGAAGGTCTCGGTGAACCTCTCGGCGCGGCAATTCGCCGATGGCCAGTTGGGCGAGCGGATCGCCGCGATCCTCTACGAGACAGGCATCCCGCCGGCCTGCCTGGAGCTGGAACTGACCGAAAGCATCCTGATGAGCGACGTCGCCGAGGCCATGCAGATCCTCTCCGGGCTCAAGCGCCTCGGCCTGGCCATCGCGGTGGACGACTTCGGTACCGGCTACTCCTCGCTGAACTACCTCAAGCAGTTCCCCATCGACGTGCTGAAGATCGACCGCAGCTTCGTCGACGGCCTGCCCCACGGCGAACAGGACGCGCAGATCGCCCGGGCGATCATTGCCATGGCCCACAGCCTGAATCTGATGGTGATCGCCGAGGGCGTGGAGAGCCAGGCCCAGCTGGACTTCCTTCGCGAGCACGGCTGCGACGAGGTGCAAGGCTACCTGTTCGGCCGGCCGATGCCCGCCGAGCAGTTCGGCATGCTCTACGCCAGCGACGTGCTGTTCATGTTCAACGAGGGCTGAGCCGCCGTGCGGCGCGCTTGAGCGCCGCTTGTCCGCGACATGATGGCCTTTCATGTGCCAGCACCCGCCGCATGGGTTAGAATGCGCGCCTTTTCCCAGCACCGATCCTTATGAGGACCGCCATGTTCAGCCGTGATTTGACCCTCGCCCGCTACGATGCCGAACTCTTTGCCGCGATGGAGCAGGAAGCCCAGCGCCAGGAAGAGCACATCGAGCTGATCGCCTCCGAGAACTACACCAGCCCGGCGGTGATGGAAGCCCAGGGTTCGGTGCTGACCAACAAGTACGCCGAAGGTTATCCGCACAAGCGCTACTACGGCGGCTGCGAGTACGTCGATATCGTCGAGCAACTGGCCATCGACCGCGCCAAGCAACTGTTCGGCGCCGATTACGCCAACGTCCAGCCGCACGCCGGCTCCCAGGCCAACGCCGCGGTCTACCTGGCCCTGCTGTCGGCCGGCGACACCATCCTCGGCATGAGCCTGGCCCACGGCGGCCACCTGACCCACGGCGCCAGCGTCTCCTCCTCCGGCAAGCTGTACAACGCCGTGCAGTACGGCATCGACGCCAATGGCCTGATCGACTACGACGAAGTCGAGCGCCTGGCCGTGGAGCACAAGCCGAAGATGATCGTCGCCGGCTTCTCCGCCTATTCCCAGGTCCTCGATTTCGCCCGCTTCCGCGCCATCGCCGACAAGGTCGGCGCCTACCTGTTCGTCGACATGGCCCACGTCGCCGGCCTGGTCGCCGCTGGCGTCTACCCGAACCCGGTGCCGTTCGCCGACGTGGTCACCACCACCACCCACAAGACCCTGCGCGGTCCGCGCGGTGGCCTGATCCTGGCGCGCGCCAACGAGGAGATCGAGAAGAAGCTCAACTCCGCGGTATTCCCCGGCGCCCAGGGCGGTCCGCTGGAGCACGTGATCGCGGCCAAGGCGGTGTGCTTCAAGGAAGCCCTGCAGCCGGAGTTCAAGACCTACCAGCAGCAGGTCCTGAAGAACGCCCAGACCATGGCCCAGGTCTTCCTCGACCGCGGTTTCGACGTGGTTTCCGGCGGCACCCAGAACCACCTGTTCCTGCTCTCCCTGATCAAGCAGGACATCACCGGCAAAGACGCCGACGCCGCCCTCGGCCGCGCGTTCATCACCGTGAACAAGAACTCGGTCCCGAACGACCCGCGCTCGCCGTTCGTCACCTCCGGCCTGCGCATCGGTACCCCGGCCGTGACCACCCGCGGCTTCAAGGAAGCCGAGTGCCGCGAGCTGGCCGGCTGGATCTGCGACATCCTCGAGAACATGGGCGACGAGTCCGTGGTCAACGGCGTACGCGAGAAGGTCAAGGCGATCTGCGCCAAGTTCCCGGTCTACGGCAACTAAGCGACAAGGCAAGACGAAAGAGCCCGGCAAATGCCGGGCTTTTTCATTTCCTCCGAGGAAGGAGGCGCCGGGTAGCGTTATCGCCGGTCCTCGACATGGATCACCGCCAAGGCCTCGGCATCCTCGCCCCGCCGGGAGCGGCCGTGCATGCCGACGAGCAGCTCGCCGGCGTCCTCCTCCAGTTCCTCGCGAGGGACGAAGGTAAGGATGTCCGGGTGATGCCCGGTCACCACCCAGCCGCGGCCGTTGTCCAGGGTGATCACGCCGAAGTCGCCCGCCGGCGTGCCGACCTGTACCGCTCCCCACTCGGCCAGCAATGCCCGCGCCTGGGCCGCGAGGTCCGGCTCCGGCTGCGTGAGGATCACGCAAGTGCCCTGGGCGAACAGCACCCAGGATTTGTCCGCGCCACGGATGCACTCCCGCCAGGCGCCGATCAATGCGTCCCTGTCCATTTCCACGCTCCTCGCCTCAGCGGCCTTCGACGATGCGCTCGAAGCCCTCGCGGATACTGTCCTCCGGCAGGTTGTCGCCGATGAACACGATCACACTCTCGCGCGCCTCGTCGTCCCGCCACTCGCTATCCCAGTCGAAGCCGTAGAGTCGCAGCACGCCCTGGAACACCAGGCGACGCGGCTCGTCGGCGATGTTCAGCACGCCCTTGTAGCGCAGCAGGGAATTGCCATGCCACTGCAACAGGTCATCCATGAACTCGCTCAGCCTTTCGAGATCGAGCGGCGTGTCGCTGCGCAGTACCAGGGTGCCGATGCGATCGCTGCTGTCCTTGGCTGCCACCGCTCGCAGCGGGCGCAGGCCGATGCCAGGACCGAGGTCGGCGTTGAGGTTGAAGCCACGTACGTCGAGCAGGTGCGCCAGGTCGATGCGACCGTGCTCGACCACATGCACCAGCGCCCTCCGGTTGATCCGTTGCAGGCGCTGGCCCAGGGCCTCGAAGGTGGCGGCGTCGACCAGGTCGGTCTTGCTCACCAGGATGCGGTCGGCAAAGCCGACCTGGGCCTGGGCGATGGTTTCCTGCAGGTGACGCTCGGCGTTGGCGGCGTCCACCAGGGTGATGATGCCGTCCAGCACGTAGCGCTGGCAGAGTTCCTCGTCGGCGAAGAAGGTCTGCGCCACCGGCGCCGGATCGGCCAGGCCGGTGCACTCGATCACCAGGCGGTCGAAGTCGATTTCGCCGTTGTCGCGGCGCTCCAGCAGGAGGAACAGGGCCTTTTCCAGGTCGGTGTTGATCGAGCAGCAGACGCAGCCGTTGGACAACGTCATCACCTGCACCGGCTCGACGCCGAGCAACTGGCCGTCGATCGGTGTCTCGCTGTACTCGTTCTCGATCACCGCGATCTTCATGCCGTGCTCGGCCTGCAGCAGGTACTTGAGCAGGGTGGTCTTGCCGGCGCCGAGGAAGCCGGTGAGCACGGTGACGGGGATCGGGGCGTGGTTGTCGTTGGCTACTTCGGACATGCGCAACTTCCAGAAAAGACGCGGGCCACGTCAGACGTGGCCCGCGGAAGGATGGGGATTCAGCAGCAGCGGATCGGCCGACCCTTGCCGCCACCGTAGCGCGCCTCCTGGCGCTCGCGGAAGAACTCCTCGTAGGTCATCACCGGCTTGTCCGGGTGCTTGTTGCGCATGTGCTCGACATAGGTGTCGTAGTCGGGCATGCCGACCAGCATCCGGGCGGCCTGGCCCAGGTATTTGCCCATGCGGCTGAGGTCGTTGAACATGGCGAGTTCCTCGTTAAGGCTCCCCGGCGAACCGGGGAGCGCGGCCGGTCAGGCGTCGGGAATGGGCTCGAACGGGGTTTCCTTGTCGGTCCGCTCGCTCTTGCCCCAGGCCGCGATGCCGACCTTGATGGCGTAGAACAGTACGCTGAACACCACCAGCAGGAACAGCACGGTCAGACCGGCGTTGATGTAGGCGTTCAGCACCACGTGCTGCATCTGGCCGATATCCTTGGCCGGCGCCAGCACCTGGCCAGCATCCAGCGCGGTGGCGTACTTCTCGCCAAGGGCGACGAAGCCGACCGCCGGGTTGCTGTCGAAGATCTTGATCAGGCCCGCGGTGGTGGTGCAGATCAGCAGCCAGGCCGCCGGCAGGATGGTGACCCAGACATACTGCTGGCGCTTCATCTTGATCAGGACCACGGTGGCGAGCATCAGCGCGATGCCGGCGAGCATCTGGTTGGAAATGCCGAACAGCGGCCACAGGGTATTGATCCCACCCAGCGGGTCGACCACGCCCTGGTACAGCAGCCAGCCCCACAGCGCCACGCAGCCGCCGGTGCCGATGATGTTGGCGGTCCACGACTCGGTCTTCTTCAGCGCCGGCACGAAGTTGCCCAGCAGGTCCTGCAGCATGAAGCGCCCGGCACGGGTGCCGGCGTCCACCGCGGTGAGGATGAACAAGGCCTCGAAGAGGATCGCGAAGTGGTACCAGAAGGCCATGGTGTTCTCGCCCGGCAGCACCTGGTGGAGGATGTGCGCGATCCCCACCGCCAGGGTCGGCGCGCCGCCGGCACGGGCCAGGATGGTGGTCTCGCCGATGTCCTGGGCGGTCTGGGTGAGTTGCTCCGGCGTGATGGCGAAGCCCCAGCTGCTGACGGTCGCGGCCACCGCGTTGACGTCGGCGCCGACCACCGCCGGCGGGCTGTTCATGGCGAAGTAGATGCCCGGCTCGATCACCGAGGCGGCGACCATCGCCATGATCGCCACGAAGGACTCCATCAGCATGCCGCCGTAGCCGATGTAGCGGGCGTCGGGCTCGCGGTTGAGCAGCTTCGGCGTGGTCCCCGAGGAGATCAGCGCGTGGAAGCCGGACACCGCGCCGCAGGCGATGGTGATGAACAGGAACGGGAACAGGCTGCCTTTCCAGACCGGGCCGGTGCCGTCGGTGAACTGGGTCAGGGCCGGCATCTTCAGATCCGGCATGACGATCAGGATGCCGATCGCCAGGCCGATGATGGTGCCGATCTTGAGGAAGGTCGACAGGTAGTCGCGCGGCGCCAGCAGCAGCCACACCGGCAGTACCGAGGCGACGGCGCCGTAGCCGATCAGCATCCAGGTGATCTGGATTCCACTGAAGGTGAAATGCGGCGCCCATTCCGGACTGGCCGCGACCTGCCCGCCGAGCCAGATCGAACCGAGCAGGAGGAACACCCCGATGATCGAGATCTCGCCGATCCGGCCGGGGCGGATGAAGCGCATGTAGACGCCCATGAACAGCGCGATGGGAATGGTCGCGAGGACGGTGAACATGCCCCAGGGGCTGTCGGCCAGAGCCTTCACCACGATCAGCGCGAGCACCGCGAGGATGATGATCATGATCAGGAAGGCGCCGAACAGCGCGATGGTCCCGGCCACCTGGCCCATTTCCTCGCGCACCAGCTCGCCCAGCGAGCGGCCGTTGCGGCGGCTGGAGATGAACAGGACCATGAAGTCCTGCACCGCGCCGGCGAGGACTACGCCGGCGATCAGCCAGAGGGTGCCGGGCAGGTAGCCCATCTGCGCGGCAAGGACCGGACCGACCAGCGGACCGGCGCCGGCGATGGCGGCGAAGTGGTGGCCGAAGAGGATGTGCTTGTTGGTCGGGACGTAGTCCAGGCCATCGTTGTTGAGTACCGCGGGAGTGGCGCGGTTGGGGTCCAGTTGCATCACCTTGCTGGCGATGAACAGGCTGTAGTAACGGTAGGCGACCAGGTAGATGGCCACCGCCGCCACCACGATCCACAAGGCGTTGATCGCTTCGCCACGACGCAGGGCGACGACGCCCAGGGCCGCGGCGCCCACGATCGCCACCACCAGCCAGGCGAGGTGACGTAGCAGGCTATTGTTATTGTTCATAGTGTTTGGCTTCCGACAGATGGAGGGCGCAGTTCTGCAGCGAAAATTCTAGCCGCGAACCGACCAGGGGTCATACGACCTTAGTCTAGAGCGGTTACCGCACGATGGCGGTAGGCGCAATGTCGCAGGAATCCGCCGGAAAAGTCCATGGCCGACAAGGGCCGGCCAGGCGAAAACACTTCGGCGCGGCCTTGCCCTCTCCGTAGGAAGCGCCCTGGGAAAACGCCGTATGCCCAAGCCGCTCGTCTGCCGTGGCAACGGAGGCGGCAACCTCCGGCGGGCAGGCCGCGCACACGAAAAAGCCCGCCGTAGCGGGCTCTTTCCTGGGCCTGAAATCTCAGGCCGGTTGCTTGGCGTAGCGCGCCAGGGTGCCGTCGCGACTCATCACCGCCAGGGTGTTGCTCAGGACCTGCTCGCCCGTCGCATCCTTGCTCGCGAAGATCTCGCCGAAATGCTGCTGGGTGACCTGGGCGAAGTGCGCCCGGTCCTTGGCTTCCACGCCGAGCAGCACGGCATAGGCGTCGAGCGCTTCGCCCTGGCCCTTGGCCATGTCCTCGGCGATGTTGTCGAGCATCCCGTTCATGGCGAAGATCGAGCGGCCGCCGTAGCCCAGGCGTGCATTGGTGTTGCAACCGTTGGTCCCGGAGGTCATGCCGAAGGTGGCGTTGCCCGAGGTACCGTTGGTGGTGGTGGCCAGCAGGTGCGGGAACAGGCCGCGCTGGCCCTCGAACACCATGTTGCCCCAACCACAGCCATTACCGCCTGCCGCGTCGGCGTGTGCCGTCATGCTGCCCAGGCTCAGCAGCCCCAGAACCAACCCCTTGCTCAAAAGTCGCTTGTCCATGTCTGCGCTCCGCAGTTGTATTTTGGAGAAAAACGCTTTAGCAGCTTTGGCGAGACTTGACGAACTGTCAAACTCGGACACATGCCGCCGATCCAGCCGCACAGGCGGGGACGGACGGCACCGCCGATCGAATTCCGCCACTTCCCCGCCGGCATGGCTTGGCTATAGTGGTATCCAGCAGCGCGCACCGAGGGATCGCGACATGAGTGACCAGCACGACGAACGTCGACGTTTCCACCGGATCGCCTTCGACGCCGACAGCGAGATCCTCCAGGGCGAACGGCGCTGGGAGGTCTTGCTCCACGACGTCTCCCTGCACGGCATCCTGGTCGGCCAGCCGCAGGACTGGAACGGCGACCCGCAACGGCCCTTCGAGGCCCGCCTGTACCTGGGCCTGGATGTACTGATCCGCATGGAGATCAGCCTGGCCTGGGCTCGCGACGGCCTGCTCGGCTTCGAATGCCAGCACATCGACCTCGACTCCATCAGCCACCTGCGCCGCCTGGTGGAACTGAACCTGGGCGACGAGGAACTCCTCGAGCGCGAGCTGGCCCTGCTGGTCAGCGCCCACGACGACTGAGGCGGGTCACTCGAAGAGGGCGTCCAGGGCCTGCTCGAGGCGCGTCACGGCGATCACCTGCAATCCCGCCGGCGCCTCCTTCGGCGCGTTGCCGAGGGGTACGATGGCACGCTTGAAACCATGCTTGCCGGCTTCCTTCAGGCGCTCCTGGCCGCTCGGCACCGGACGCACCTCGCCGGACAGCCCGACCTCGCCGAACACCAGCAGGTCGTGCGGCAGCGGGCGGTTGCGCAAGCTGGACATCACCGCCGCCATCAACGCCAGGTCGGAGGCGGTTTCCAGCACCTTGACCCCACCCACCACGTTGAGGAACACGTCCTGGTCGTAGGTCGGGATACCGCCGTGCCGGTGCAGCACCGCCAGCAGCATCGCCAGGCGGTTCTGGTCGAGGCCCAGGGTCACCCGCCGCGGATTCGCCAGGTGACTGGTGTCGACCAGCGCCTGGACCTCCACCAGCATCGGCCGCGAGCCTTCCCAGGTGGCCATCACCACGCTGCCGGGCACCGCTTCCTGGGCCCGCGTGAGGAAGATCGCCGAAGGGTTGCTCACTTCCTTCAGGCCTTTGTCGGTCATGCCGAACACTCCCAGTTCGTTGACCGCGCCGAAGCGGTTCTTCACTGCCCGCAGCAGGCGCAGGCGGCCGTCTGACTCGCCTTCGAAATACAGTACGGTGTCGACCATGTGTTCGAGCACCCGCGGGCCGGCCAGGGCGCCTTCCTTGGTCACGTGGCCGACCAGGAAGATCGCCGTGCCGCTCTGCTTGGCATAGCGCACCAGCATCGCGGCGCTCTCGCGGACCTGGGCGACGCCGCCCGGCGCCGATTGCAACTGCTCGGTGAAGATGGTCTGGATCGAGTCGATCACCATCACCCGCGGCTGCTCCTGGCGCGCGGTGGCGATGATGGTCTCGATGCTGGTCTCGGTCATCACCTTGAGCTTGTCTTCCGGCAACGACAGGCGCCGCGCGCGCATCGCCACCTGCTGCTGGGATTCCTCGCCGGTGACGTACAGCGCCGGGACGCGGCTGGCCAGGTTGCAAAGGGTCTGCAGGAGAATGGTCGACTTGCCGATGCCGGGATCGCCGCCGATCAGCACCACCGAACCGTCCACCAGGCCGCCGCCGAGAACCCGGTCCAGTTCGGTGGAACCGGTCGTGAAGCGCGGCATCTCCTCGACGCTGACCTCCGCCAGGGTCTTCAGGTTGGCCTGCTGGCCGGCCCAGCCGCCGCGCCCGGAGCCGCTCGGCGCGGCCTCGACGACGGTCTCCACCAGGGTGTTCCAGGCCCCGCAATCCGCACACTGGCCGGCCCATTTCGGGAAGGTCGCGCCACACTCGGTGCAGCCGTACATGCGCTTGGCCTTGGCCATGGGAACTCCTCTCGCGGGCAAAGCGCAGATGATAGCCGCTGGCTTGATTCCGATCAGCCTCGATCGACCGCGCTTCGCGCGACACTGATGGCCGGACAAGGAGACTTCCATGCGCACACTGCTGTTCCTGCACCTGCTGGGTGCCGCGATCTGGGTCGGCGGCCACCTGGTCCTGGCCCTCGGCATCCTCCCCGGCGCCCTGCGCCGCCGCGATCCCCAGGCGATCCGCGCCTTCGAGCAGGTCTACGAGCGGATCGGCATCCCCGCCCTGCTGCTGCAGGTGGTCAGCGGCCTGTGGCTGGCCAGCCTGTGGCTGCCGTTCCACCACTGGTTCGGCGCCACGCCGGTGGCCCGTGCCCTGCAGCTCAAGCTGCTGCTCCTGGCGGCGACCGCCGCCCTGGGCGTGCATGCGCGCCTGCGCCTGATCCCGAACCTGGACGCCGAGAGCCTGCCGAAGCTGGGCTGGCACATCGCCGCGATCACCCTGGTGGGCCTGTGTTTCGTCGCGGTCGGACAGAGTTTCCGTTTCGGCGGCGCCTTCTGAGCATGCCCACATGAAAAAGGGCGCCGGAGGCGCCCTTTTTCATACCGTTGTCGTCAATGAATCAATGGCCTTTTCCGTTGGCCTTCCTCAGCCTCTCGGCGATTTCGTCCTTGAGTTGCACCCGTTGCTGCTTCAACCCCTGCAGCGCCAGGTCGTCGAGGGGTTCGCGACCGCCCTCGACCTCGTAGATGCGCTTGTCGAGGCTCTCATAGTCCGTCGCCAGGCGAGTGAAGTGGGCGTCGTTGCCATGAAGTTGCTTCAGTTCGGCATGAAAATCCGGAAACTCCCGGGAAAGCGGATGTTGCTCGAGCGGCATGACGGACCTCCTCTGACGTTGTATACGACACCTCCAGACTAGCCCAGCAGGCCTCCTCCGAACATTGCCCCCGATCACTTCGCCGCCGCAGTGCCGTTCAGTTCGCCGCGTCGCAGGCTTTCCACGCTGTTGCCCAGCGCATCGCGGGCGCCAAGGTCGGCACCGCGCGCCGACAGCGCCTGGAGCAGCTCCTCGCGCTTGAACAGCGCCGCGTACATGGCCGCGGTCTGCCCTGCGCCGTTGCGCTGGTCGGGGCTGCATTGCGCGCCGATCAGGCGCCGGGCGATGCGGACCTCGCCCTTGAAGATGGCGCCCATCAGGGCGGTGTTGCCGCGCGCATCCTGGACGCAGGGGTCGGCACCGGCCTCCAGCAATTGTTCCACCGCTCCGCCATGGCCGTGGTAGGCGGCCAGGATCAGCGCGGTATAGCCCTTGGCATCCTGCACATCGAGGTCGAAGCCGGCCTCGACGAATTCCTTCAGCATGGCCTGGTCACCGCGTCGGGCGGCATCGAAGAAGTAGTCGCGCAACCGCGCTTCGACCTCGACCCCATGCACCTCGCCAGCCTGCGCGGCCAGCGCCGCGAGCAGCAAGCCTGCCAGAATCCAACCTCGCATCGTCGTCATCTCCCGCCAAACCGATAGAGGAAGGGCGGCCTGGATGGCCGCCCCGGTTGCGATCAATCCTGGAGCTTCGCCGCCAGTTGCCGGACGCGCTGCAGATCGGCTCCAGCCACCTTGGCCAGGCCCGTACCGTAGTCGCTGTCAGCCTTGTAGAAGTAGGAAAGCATGATGTACTTGCTCTCGTCGTCGGTGATCGCCAACGCCCCGCCGAGACTGGCGATCAGGTCGGCCTGGTCCTTCTTGCCGTAGGAGCGGAACAGCTCGCCGGTCTGCTTGAAGTTCTGCTCGCGCTGGATCTTCGCCTGCTGGGTGGTGCCGCTCAGCGGGGTCCGCACGTAGCGGGCGCTGGCCTGCTCCTCGCGCGGATCGAGCCGGCTCGGCTGGTAGTTCACCCCGCTGGTACTGTGTCCGGCGTTCAGCGCGCCGTCCTGGTTGACGGTATTGACCTCGCTGCGCGGGCGGTTGACCGGCAGGCCCAGGCCGTTGGCGCCGACCCGGTACATCTGGGTGTCGGCGTAGGCGAACAGCCGTCCCTGGAGCAGGCGATCCTCGGAGGGCTCGATGCCCGGCACCAGGTTCGACGGCGCCATGGCGACCTGTTCGGTTTCCTGGAAGAAGTTGTCGACGTTGCGGTTCAGCACCATCTGGCCGATCTTGCGCTCGGGAATGCCCGGCCAGATCTTGGTCGCGTCCAGCGGATCGAAGTCGAATTTCGCCAGGTCCTCGGGCTTGAGCACCTGGATGTACAGGTCCCATTTCGGGAAGTCGCCCTTCCGGATCGCGCTCACCAGGTCATTGGTCATGTGGCTGTAGTCGCGACCCTGGACTTCCGCCACCTGCTTCGGATCGAGGTTCTTCTGGCCCTGCAGGCTCTTCCAGTGGAACTTCACGTAGTGCACTTCGCCCCTGGCGTTGACCAGCTTGTAGGCATGCACGCTGTTGCCGTCCATTTCCCGGTAGCTGGCCGGGGTGCCCTCGTTGGAATACAGCAGGGTCAGGGTGCGGGTCGCCTCCGGCACGTGGGAGAAGAAATCGAAGCGTCGCGAGTCGTCGTCGAGGTTGCTGCGCGGGTCCGGCTTGAAGGCATGGACCATGTCCGGGAACTTGATCGCATCGCGGATGAAGAAGGTCGGGAAGTTGTTGCCCACCAGGTCCCAATTGCCGTCTGCGGTATAGAACTTGGTGGCGAAACCGCGCGGATCGCGCAGGGTTTCCGGGGAGTGGTTGCCGTGCACCACAGCGGAGAAGCGCACGAATACCGGGGTCTTCTCGCCCTTGCGGAAGACCTTGGCCATGCTCAGGTCGCTGATATCGGCGCTGGCGACGAACTCGCCATGGGCGCCGGTGCCGCGGGCATGCACCACGCGTTCGGGAATGCGCTCGCGGTCGAAACGTTGCAACTTCTGCAGCAGTTGCACGTCCTGCAGCAGCACCGAACCGTTGGGCCCGGCGGTCTGCGAGTTCTGGTTGTCGCCCACTGGCGCACCGTTGTCACGGGTCAGGGTCGCGGCCTGTACGGACAGCGACAGGAGGCTGGCGGTCAGGCTTGCCGCCACCAGCAGGCGGCCGGGACGGAAGGCGTTCAGGGAAGGGTTCATGGAAGAGCTCCTAATGGCTTGTCAGGCGTCTTGTTGCGCCCGACCAAGGTAAGGAGCGCCGCCGGCGACGCTAAATTGAAAAACCTCACCGCGCCGATTAGGAATATCAATGCGCCCATAAATCGCAAAAAGAAATAAAAAAGACCGCCAGCCGAAGAACGCCCGCGCTGGTGCACCAGGTACTCCCAGTCCGCTCGCCGGTAAACGAGTTCACCTTCGTTATTTGCTTGCGAAGTTAGGTCGGAGAACCTCGCCACTCCAACTTCAACTTCCGGCATCTGCATGGCGCAGTTCAAAGTTGCCGAAGTTGCTTTGTCTTCTTTCTTGGCGAATTCCTGAAAATCGACATGAGTGTAATGTTTTTCCTCTAAACTTCGTTTCTCCCCACAAGACCCGACGCAAACGTATGCCTTGCGAATTTTCGCGTTGCCGGGGGGAACCAAAACACCAATCTTCCAGCCTGAGCAACTTGCCGAAGGCTGCATTAGACTGCCTTTACCTATTAGCGAAATACAGGGAGTGAACCCATGGGTCTTCTGAGTGAATTCAAAGCCTTTGCCGTCAAGGGCAATGTCGTGGATATGGCTGTCGGTATCATCATCGGCGCGGCCTTCGGCAAGATCGTCTCGTCCTTCGTGGGCGATGTGATCATGCCGCCGATCGGACTGCTGATCGGCGGAGTCGACTTCTCCGACCTGGCGATAACATTGAAGGCCGCCGAAGGCGACGTGCCGGCGGTGGTGCTGGCCTATGGCAAGTTCATTCAGACCATACTCGACTTCGTCATCGTGGCCTTCGCCATCTTCATGGGGGTCAAGGCGATCAACCGCCTCAAGCGCGAAGAAGCCGTCGCGCCGTCCGAACCGCCAGTGCCGAGTGCCGAGGAAACCCTGCTGACCGAGATCCGCGACCTGCTGAAAGCCCAGCAGAACAAGTCATGATCGCGTCGGCGGAACAATGAAAAAGGGCCCGAACGGGCCCTTTTTCATTGCCGGACAACAGGCCGGGCGGCGGCGCTATCCGCCGCTACTGCGCGGGCACGCACCTACCAGTAGTTCTCCACCGCCACCTGCCCCGGGCGCCGGGTCAGACTGAGGTTCATGCCGCGAGCCTTCAGCACGGCGCGGGTGTCCTCGATCATCTGCGGGTTGCCGCAGAGCATCACCCGCGAATGCTCCGGGGTCAGTTCCAGGTCGGCGGCACGCTCCAGATCGCCGTTCTCGATCAGCGTGGTGATACGTCCGTTCAGGCAACCGGGTACCTGCTCGCGGGTCACCACCGGGATGAACTGCAGCTTGTGGGCATGCTCGGCCAGGTATTCGCGCTCGGCGAGGCCGGCGATCAGCTCGCGGTAGGCCAGCTCCTTGCTCTCGCGCACGCTGTAGACCAGCTTGATGCTTTCGAAGCGCTCCCAGACCTCGAAGTCCTGCAGGATCGAGACGAACGGCGCCACACCGGTACCGGTGGCCAGCAGCCAAAGGTCACGACCATCCACGAAGCGGTCGAGGGTGAGGAAGCCGAAGGCCTGGCGATCGACCAGCAACTGGTCGCCCTCGCGCAGGCGGCTGAGTTCGCTGGTGAACTCGCCGTCCGGGACGACGATGGAAAAGAAGTCGAGGAATTCGTCATGAGGCGCCGAAACCATCGAGTAGGCGCGCCAGACGATACTGCCGCTGGGCTTGTACACGCCGAGCCGGGCGAATTGCCCGGCGCGGAACCGGAATCCCGCGTCGCGGCTGGTACGCAGGGTGAACAGGTTGGGAGTCAGAGGCTGCACGTCGAGCAGCGTCTGGCGGGTGAATTTCTCTTCGCTGGCGGTCATGGTCCGCTCCGGATACCGATACTCCCCTAGTGTCCCGCAAAGCACCCGGCAGAAACACCCGCAAGGCTTGTGGCTATCCCCGCTGACGGGGATAGCCAGCGGCCGATCAGCGCTTGCGGTTGACCACCTGGGCCGCGCGCAGCACGTCGCTGCCGATCTGCGCCTCGTAGTTCTTCCACAGCGGCTTCATGGCGTTGCGCCAGGCCTCGTGCTCTTCCGCGCTGAGGCTGACCAGGCGGCTCTTGCCGGCGGCCAGCAGGTGCTCGCGCTCCTTCTGGTTCAGCGCTTCGGCTTCCTTGTTCACCACCAGGGTGACCTCGTCGACGATGCTCTCCAGTTCAGTGCGGGTCTGGTAGGGGATGCTGGTCCAGAATGCCGAGCTGGTGATCAGCATGTAGCTGAGCGCGCCGTGATTGGTCTCGGTGATGTACGGCTGCACGCTGTCGATCTTCTGTCCGGCGAGGTTCGACCAGGTGTTCTCGGTGCCCTGCACGCTGCCGGCCTGCATGGCCTTGAGGGTCTCGGCGTAGGACAACTGCTTGGCGGTGGCGCCGAGCATGGCGAACTGCGCTTCCAGCACCGACGACGGCTGGATACGGAAGACCAGGCCCTTGGCATCGTCCGGCCGGTGCAGCTCGCGAGTGGCGGAAAGCTGCTTCATGCCGTTGTTCCAGTAGGCCAGGCCATAGATACCGTGCTTGGCCATGGAGCGCAGCAGTTCGCGGCTCTTGTCGCGCTTCTGGAAACGCTTCAGGGCCTCCAGGTCATCGAACAGGAACGGCAGGTCGAACACCTGGAGTTGCTTGGTATAGGGCTCGAACTTGGACAGCGAGGTGGCCAGCATCTGCACCTTGTTGGCGCGCAGGGCCTCGATCTCGTCGGCGTCGCCGAACAGCGTCGAGTTGGGGTAGACCTCGACCTTGACCTTGCCCGGCAGACGCTCCTCGGCAAGCTTCTTGAACAACAGCGCCCCCTTGCCCTTGGGCGTGTCGTCGGAGACCACATGGGAGAACTTGATCACGATCGGGCCGGCGTCCTCGGCATGGGCGACGGCGGAAACGGCGAACAGTGCGGCGAGCGCCACACCGACAAACGGCTTGAACATCGATGTACCTGTGCGATGGCAACGACGAGCCCCGCGACGGCTCGCACGGGTCTCGTTCGGAAAACGGGTTGGGAGACGGTCGCCGCTCGAAGTGGCGAAGGCGCCCGTCCAGGCGCTACCGGGTCATGACAGGCGCTATCGAAGCCCTAGCCCGGTTATTATTGGCGTGCCCGGCTGGATGACTCGTCGGTAAGGAAACGACTAATCAGAGCCGGGTAAAGAATTTTTCGGCATATCCGTGTGCCGCACAAGCTGGAGAACTCCAACCAGCTCTCAGTTTCGACAGATTGTTAATTGACGAGCGGGATTCGCCCCGCCGGGAACCCGATGCCTCTATTCGCCACCCCCTTCGCCCAGCTCGATCTGGTCCGCCAGCCCGAGCAGGACGGCGAGCCCCTCCAGGCGTTCGACGCCGCCGACGAATACCTGCTCAACCAGTTGCACGAACGGGGCGTGACGGCGCAATGCCGGGTGCTGGTCCTCAACGACGCCTTCGGCGCCCTCGCCGCGAGCCTGGCGCCGCACGTCCAGGTCACCAGCAGCGGCGATTCGCACCTGGGCTTCCTTGCCCTGCGCAAGAACCTCGCGCGCAACGGCCTCGACCTGGGCTCGGTGCGCTTCGTCCCGGCCAGCGAAACCGCCGTGGGGCCCTTCGATCACGTGTTGGTCAAGGTGCCGAAGACCCTCGCGTTGCTGGAGGAGCAACTGATCCGCCTGCACGGCCAACTGGCACCGGGCGCGCAGGTCGTCGCCGCGGGGATGGTCAAGCACTTGCCACGCGCCGCCGGCGACCTGCTGGAACGCTACATCGGCCCGATGCACGCTTCGCTGGCGGTGAAGAAGGCCCGCCTGCTGATCGCCGAGGCAGCGGAGCGCCCGCAACCGCGCTCGCCCTATCCGACCCGCTATCGCCTGGAGCAGCCGCCGCTGACGCTGCTCAACCACGCCAACGTATTCTGCCGAGAAGGTCTCGACATCGGCACCCGCGCCTTCCTCCCGCACCTGCCGCGCAGCCTCGGCGCGCTACGCGCCGCCGACCTGGGCTGCGGCAACGGGGTGCTCGGCATCGCCTACGCGCTGCTCAACCCGCAGGCCGAGCTGACCCTGGTGGATGAGTCGTACATGGCCGTGCAATCGGCACGGGAAAACTGGCGAGCAGCGCTGGGCGAGCGGCCGGCGACGTTCCGCGCCGACGATGGCCTGGCCGGCCAGGCGGCGGGCTCGCTGGACCTGGTCCTGTGCAACCCACCGTTCCACCAGCAGCAGGTGGTCGGCGACTTCCTCGCCTGGCGCATGTTTCTCCAGGCTCGCGATGCCCTGGCGGCGGGCGGCGAACTGTGGATCGTCGGCAACCGCCACCTGGGCTACCACGCCAAGCTCAAGCGGCTGTTCCGCGGGGTCGAGCAGGTCGCGGCGAATCCGAAGTTCGTGATCCTGAAAGCGGGAAAATAGTCAGCCGAGCGCCGCCGGGGTGTCCACGTCGCGGAGTACGCCCGGATCGTCGCACGGTACCTCGCGCCAGGCCGGACGATGGGCCAGCAGCACGCGGCGCGCGCCCTGGTCGCCGTCCAGTTGTGCAAGCGCGTCCCAGAAAGCGCGGCCGAACAGCACCGGATGACCGCGCTGGCCGTCGTACAGGGGAAACACGATGGCTTCGGGAGTGGCCATCGCGGCCAGACGCTCGAGGGTATCGGCGGCGATCCAGGGCATGTCGCCGAGCAGGACGGCGATGGCCCGGGCCGGGCTGTTCCTCGCCGCCGCGACGCCGGCGGCCAGGCTGTGGCCCATGCCCGACGAGGCGTCGAGGCTGTGGACAAGCCGCTGTTGCGCCGGCAGGCCCAGGCTCGCCGGGGTCTCTCCGGCACGCACCACCACCCGCACCTCGGCGAACGCCTCGCGCGCCCGCGCCACGCTGGCCGCCAGCAGGGTCGTGCCATCAGCCAGCCGCGCCAGGCGCTTGTCGCTGCCGAAGCGGCGCCCCTGCCCGGCCGCCAGGACCAGGCACAGCACCTCGTCGGCGGCGACCATCAGAGCCGCTCGCGGGGAATGCCGTTGCGGATGCGAAGAATGTCCGCCAGCACCGCCAGGGCGATTTCCGCCGGCGTCTTGCTCCCCAGGTTGAGGCCGATCGGCGCGTGGATCCGCGCCAGTTCGGCGTCGCCCAGGCCGCCGATGCGCCGCAGGCGCTCGAAGCGTTTCTCCGAGGTCGCCCGCGACCCCATCACGCCGATATAGAAAGCTTCGGTACGCACCGCCTCGAGCATCGCCAGGTCGTCGATCTTCGGATCGTGGGTCAACGCCACCACCGCCGTATCGGCGTGGCAACCGCCGTCGGCGATGAACAGCGAGGGCAGCTCGCGACGGATCTCGATCCCCTCCAGCAGCACGCCGCGCAAGGCTTCTTCGCGCGGGTCGCAGAGGATCACCTCGAAGCCCAGGCCCTTGCCGAACTCGGCGCAGGCATGGGCGACGCTGGAATAGCCGGCCAGCAACAGGCGCTGGGCGGCACCGACGCGCAGGCGCACGCGCTCGCCGTCGCGTTCCGCCCGTGGGCCGTGGCTGGAATCGTCGCGCAGGCTGCGCGCGCCGCTGCCCAGCTCGACCTCGCGGAGCAGGCGGCGCTGGCCAAGCAACGCCGACTCCAGCTCGCGCAGATGGGCCTGGACGTCGCAGTCCGGCGCCAGGTTTTCCACCAGTACGTCGAGGATGCCGCCGCAGGGCAGGCGCACGTTCGAGTTCGGGTCGTCACCCTCGCCGTAGCGCACGATCACCGCGGGATCGGGGAAACCGCCTGCGGCGACCCGTTCGAGGAAATCATCCTCGACGCAGCCGCCGGACAGCGAGCCGATCCAGTGGCCGTTGGCGTTCACCGCCAGCAGCGATCCCGGCGCACGGGGCGCCGAGCCGTAGGTCGTGAGCACGGTACAGAACCACACCCGTTCGCCGCCCACGGACCACTTCAGCGCCTGGCGGACCACCTGTAGATCGAGGTGTTGCACGATTCACTTCACCTTGACGGTATGCACCGAAGCGCTCTCCGTCTTCAATTGCGCGACCTGTTGGGGACCGAGGTCACCGGGCAATCCGCCCCAGGTCTGGCGCAGGTAGTTGAGCAGGTCCGTGAGTTGCTCGTCGTCGAGTTTCCCGGCGAAACCGGGCATCGGTTGCATGCGTTCGAAGCCGGTGAACTGCTGTTCGACGATGCCGTCTTCGATCACTCGCAACAGATTACGCGGGTCTTGCAGGCGCAGGGTAGTGTTGCCGTTCATCGCCACCGCGATATGCGGCTTGCCCTCGCCTTCGCCGCCGTGGCAGCCGGCGCAGACGTTGAGGTACTGCTGGCGACCGCGCTTGCCGCTGTCGTTCAGCTGCGCCTCGGGTAGCGCCTGGACCACCTTGGCCGGCGGCGGCTGGTCGCCGAGCAGGTAGGTGGCCATGGCCGCCAGGTCGCCGTCGTCGAGGTGCTGGGTGCTGTGGTGCACCACCGGGAACATCTCGTTGAACATGCTGCCCTGGGCGCTCATGCCGTGCTTGAGGAAGCTCGCCAGGTCCGGCTGGGTCCAACCGCGCGCGGCAAGGTCGCCGGGCAGCAGGCTGGGCGCCAGGTAGCCGTTGAGCAGGCCGCCGCTCAGGCGCTTGTCCTGCTCCAGGGCGCCGGCCAGGTTGCGCGGGGTATGGCACTCGCCGCAGTGGCCGAGCACCTCGACCATGTACTGCCCGCGTTTCCAGGCCTCGCTGCGCCCTTCCTCCGGCTGCAAGCGCACGCTCTTGCCGTAGAGCAGGTTCCAGCCGGCCAGGCCCATGCGCACGTTGAACGGGAAGCTCAGGCTGGTCTGCGGCGCCGGCCGGGCGATCGGTTCCTGGGCCATCAGGTAGGCGTAGATGGCGTCGGCATCCTCGCGCTCGATCAGGTGATAGGAGGTGTAGGGCATCGCCGGATAGAGGTAGGCGCCGTCCTTGCGCTTGCCCTCGGTAAGGGCGGCGAAGAACTCGTCGGCGCTGTAGGCGCCGATGCCGTGTTCCTTGTCCGGGGTGATGTTGGTGCCGTAGATGGTGCCGAACGGCGACTGGATCGGCAGTCCGCCGGCGAACGGCGCGCCGCCCTCGGCGGTATGGCAGGCCATGCAGTCGGCGGCGCGGGCGAGGTATTCGCCGCGCTTGACCAGCGCCGCGTCGGCGCCGGCGGCGGAGGCCAGGAACGGCGACAGCGCGGCCAGCGCCAGGGCGAGGCCGGAAAGGGTGCGCTTCATCCTCAAGCCTCCTTGACCAGGCCGAGTTCGTCGAGCACGTCGCGGGTGGCGCTGTAGTAGCGCACGTAGCCGGTGCAACGGCAGATGTGATGGCCGAGGCTGTCCTCGATCGCCTGCTCCAGCTCGCTGCGCTTGATCGGCTGGCGCTGGGCTTTTTCCACCAGCACGGTGGCGGCGTTGACGAAGCCCGGCGCGCAATAGCTGCACTGGAAGGCGAACTGGTCGACGAACTTCTGCTGGATCGGGTTCAGCTCGCGGATGTCGCCGTTCTCGTCGCGCTGGGCATGGCCCTCGATGGTGCGAACCTTCTTGCCGTCGAAGTAGTGCGCGCCGGTGATGCAGGTGCGCACTTCCTCGCTGGTGCCGTCCGGATTGTCGACGATCACCACGCAGGCATGGCAGATGCCCTGGCCACAGCCCAGGCGCGAGCCGGTGAGGTTCTGGTATTCGTGCAGGTAGTCGATCATCGGCAGGTCTTCGGCGACCTCCACCGGACCGACGGCTTGACCGTTGAGGGTCATCTGGAGCTTGCGGTTAGCCATGGAGGGCCTCCTTGATGCGGGCGGGAGTGATGGGCAGGTCGCGGACGCGCTTGCCGGTGGCGTGCGCCACGGCGTTGGCGATGGCGCCGACCACCGGGATCATCACCACCTCGGCGATGCCCTTGGCCGGATCGGTCGGTGACAGCGGCGGGAGGATCTCCGCCGTCTGGTTCCACACCGCCACGTCCTTCGCCCGCGGCAACCGGTAGCGGTTGAAGTTCCAGTCCCCTTCCGCGGGGCCGCCCTCGTAGAGCGGCATTTCCTCCAGCAGCGCATGGCCGATACCCATGGCGATGCCGCCCTCCAGCTGGCCCTTGACCAGCTCTGGCACCAGCACCCGGCCGCACTCGATCCAGGAATGGTGATCGAGCACCTGCACCTCGCCGCTGCCCTTGTTCACCTTCAGCTCGACCAGGGTCGCCACCGGGCTGTAGTAGGTGACCATCGCGTTGTTCAGCTGGGTCGCCGGATAAGCCGGATTCTGCCGGTCGAGCAGGTGGAAGCCGGCGCTGTTCATCATCGCCTTCTTCACTCCCGGCGCACCGTCGCCGTACTTCACCGCCATGGCGTCGAGCGGCAGGCGTTCGCGTACGCCATCGATGACGAAGTCCGCTTCGGCCCAGCTCCAGCGGTTGAAACCGTGGACGCTGACGCCGGTGACCAGGCCCATCTCGTGGGCCTTCTTCGCCAGCTCGGCGAAGGGAATCGGCGCCAGGCCGTTGCCGGTCAACTGGCCGTCGACCCATACCGCGTTTTCGCGGCGCACCACATAGGGATTGGCCTGGCCGCCGAACGGACCGCTGCGCCACAGCGCCAGGGCCGCCGGCCACAGGCCGTGGTTGAACAGCACGCGCGCGGCTTCGCGGGTGGCGTGGCTGAAATAGAACGCCGAGTTGGTCGCCGACGACGGCGAGGCCAGCTTGCCGACCCAGCGCGGATCGCGTAGCGCGGCGTCCTGCTCGGCCTGGCTCATCAGGTAGGGATTGCCCTTGGTGGTGAGCCGCAGCTCGGGCCATTCGGTCTCGGCGGTCTTCACCTCGTCCGCCGGACGGCCGAGGAAGTCGCCGACCACGAAGGCCTGCGAGGTGGACATCCCGGTACCGATCTCGGTGCCGATGTGGCGCAGGCTGATGCGCCCGTCGGCGCTGAACTCGATGCTCGCCATCGGCGCCTCGGCACCGGTGCCGAAGTCCTTCTGGCAAATGGCGAAGCCGACCCCATACCAGTTGTCCGGGTCCTCCGCGTCGAAGCGCTTCTTGCGTGCGTCGCGGTCCTTCCACACCTCGTGGGCAGCGGCCTTGTCGAGGATCTCGTGCAGGCGCAGGGCACCGGCCGGGACCGCGCCCTGGGTGTTCTTCATGCCCGAGCGCAGGGCGTTGCGACGACGCAGGTCGATGGCGTCGACGCCCAGCCGGCCAGCGATCTCGTCGACCATCATCTCGGTCGCGGCCATGGTCTGCAGGGTACCGTAGCCGCGCATCGAGCCGGCCTCCACGCCGCGCGAATGATAGGCGGTGACCGCCAGGTCGTTCTGCGGCATGTAGTAGGTCGACTGCGCGGCGGTGGCGCCCACCGCCGCCACCGAGGCGCTGTAGTTGGCGCGACCGCCGCCGTCGGCGCTCATGTCGGCGCGGAAGATGCGGAAGCCGAGGTCGTTCCTGTCTACCGCCAGTTGGTAGCGGATGTCGAACGGGTGGCGCTTGATGCCGCTCTGGAACTGCTCGTAGCGGTCATTGGCCAGGCGCACCGGCACACCCTCGCCATACAGCGCGGCGAGCGCGGCATAGAAGACGAAGATGTTGTTGTCCTTGGAGCCGTAGCCGACGGTATAGCCCGGATGGATGTTGAGCTTCTCCAGGGCGAAGCGCGACGGCTTGATCATGTGCACGCTTTCGTAGGCGACTTCGAACGGGCACTGGGTGGCGACCACGAAGTGCAAGGTCTTGCTGGCCGCGTCGTACCAGCCGTTGCCGTTGTCCGGCTCCAATGCCGCCGGCTCGATCGATGGGGTCTTATAGCGCTCGTCGAAGACCAGCCAGTCCTGCGGCGGGTTTTCCAGTTGCTCGGCCATGCGCTTGGCATGGAACAGCCCCTGCTCGGTGAGGTCGCCGTGCAGCTTCGGCTCGCGGGTCCATACCGGTTTGCGGTTGAGGATGGTGGGGAACAGCATCGAGTCCTTCAGGCTGGAGAACTCGTCGTCCTCGTAGGGCGTCTTGCCGCCGACCCGGACGAAGCGATAGCTGCCGTAGGGATCGCCCTGGTACAGCGGGGCCTGGGCGCCATAGCGGACCGCCTTGTCGTTGAACTTGAGCTTGAGCTTGGCCCGGCGGAAGCGCTCGAAGTCGTTCCAGATCAGGATCGCTACCGGATGGCCGATGAACATCGGCACCTTGCCCGGCGGCAGGAGCGGATCGGGCGAATGCGCCTCGGGGAAGACGATGCCGTCCTTCTCCAGGTCGGCGGCGGTGACGATACGGTCCGGCTGCAATTCGGCGCCCAGCCAGGAAAGGTCGTGGCCTTCGTAGATGCGGTCGGCGCGAACGGTCTTCAGCAACATGGCGTGGCCTTGCTGCTGCGGCCAGCCGGGCATGTCCCTGGCGCGGATATCGCGGGCGAACACCTTGTTGCCGCAGACCTTGGACAAGGCGTCGTTACGGAAACGGACCTGGCCGTTGCCCGCCATCCAGCGCTGGGCGGAAACGGTCACCTGGTTCTCGAACAAGGCAGCGAACGCCTGGCTGCCGAGCGGCGCCAGGGTGACACCCACGCCGGCGATCAACCCGCCCTGGAGAAAGGCGCGCCGGGATATATCACGGTTGGACATGCAAGTTCCTCTGGGTGGTACGGTTCCCACCCATGTCGTTATTCAGGCTTGAACAGCTCGTCCGGACGGACGAAGTGGAGCACGCAGGCGGAAAAACCTGACTCAGGAGTTAATTTTAGCGACAAGTCGCACCCGAGGAAAAGTCCCGTCTACCGCTGGAAGGCCCCATGGACACTCGACTTTGGTCGTCCGCCAGGTCGGCTCCAACCTTTTCGTGCGCTTCTCTGAATCTTCGATTTCGGCAATGGCAACAGCCAAGAGGTAACCGCATGTTACTCTCCGCCCTCCTCTCGAAACGCCCGACCCCAGCATGTCCAGCCAACCCAGTTCCCTGCTCCGCCATCGCCCCTTCCTCGCCTTCTGGCTGGCCCGCGTCTGCACCGCCAGCGGCTTCCAGATGCTCACCGTGGCCATCGGCTGGCACATCTACGAACTGACCGGCAATGTCCTCGACCTGGGCCTGGTAGGCCTGGTCGAATTCCTCCCGCGGGTACTGTTCATGCTCCACACCGGGCACGTTGCCGACCGCTACGACCGACGCAGGATCGCCGCCCTCTGCCAGGCCGGCCAGGCCCTGGTGGCGGTGGCACTGGTGCTCGGCGCGGCTTCGGGAGAGATCACCCGCAACATGATCTTCGTCCTCGCCTTCGCCCTCGGTACCGCCCGCGCCTTCGAAATGCCGACCACCCAGGCGCTGCTGCCGAACCTGGTACCGGCCGGGCTGTTCCCGCGCGCGGTGGCCGCTTCGGCTTCGGCGATGCAGGCGGCGACCATTGCCGCCCCAGCCCTCGGCGGCCTGCTCTATGCGTTCGGTGCCTCCTGGGTCTACGTGCCGACCGCGACTCTCTACGTCCTCGCCTGCGTCCTGACGCTCAGCCTGCCGGTACGCAACCAGCCGCTCACCCAGGGCAAGGCCACCCTCGACTCGCTGCTCGCCGGCATCCGTTTCATCCGCAGCCGACCGGACATCTTCGGCGCAATCTCCCTCGACCTGTTCGCCGTGCTCCTCGGCGGCGCCACCGCCCTGCTCCCGGTGTTCGCCAAGGACATCCTGCTCACCGGGCCCTGGGGCCTCGGCCTGCTGCGCTCGGCTCCAGCGGTGGGCGCCCTGGCGATGTCGTTCTGGCTGGCGCACTTCAGCATCGAACGCAACGTCGGGCGGATCATGTTCCTCTCCGTGGGCATCTTCGGCCTGGCAACCATCGCCTTCGGCCTGTCGAAATCGTTCTGGCTGTCCCTCGGCGTGCTGGTGGTACTCGGCGCCGCGGACATGGTCAGCATGGTCATCCGCGGCGCCTTCGTGCAGCTCGAGACCCCCGACGAGATGCGCGGCCGGGTCAGCGCGGTGAACGGCCTGTTCATCGGCGCCTCGAACCAGCTCGGCGAGTTCGAGTCCGGGCTCACCGCACACTGGTTCGGCACGGTACCGGCAGTGGTCCTCGGCGGGATCGGCACCCTGGTGGTCACCGGAGCATGGATGAAGCTGTTCCCTAGCCTGGCGCAACGCGACCGCCTGCACTGAGGCCAATGCCGTCGCGCGTCGCTGCCCCGACAGCGGCGTATCGGCGATAACGCCTGGGGCGTTATCCGTCCTCCCCATGGAACACCGCACCTTCTCGGCAATAAGAAAGCCCGGCATCGAGCCGGGCTTTTCTCGCACCTTGCGGCGTGATCCGCGGTGTCAGGCGGGGCGCCGCATCTCCCGATGCAGGCGGTCGACGGTGCGCTCGCTACCGTTGTCGGCCAGGCGCAGATCGACGCGCCCCATGTCCTTGTGCAGACGGTCGACGGTCTGTTCGCTGCCGTTCTCGGCCAGGCGCGCCTCGCGGCTGGTCATGTCGCGGTGCAAGCGATCGATGGTCTGCTCGCTGCCGCTTTCGGCGACCCGGCGTTCTTCCTGGACGCGCGGCGCCTGGGTCTTGCGCAGGCGCTCGAGGGTACGGTCGGAACCGTCGGAGGCGATCAGTTGTTGGGCACCGCGCAGGGCGATGGATTCGACCCGCGGTGCGGCGAAGGCGGCATTGGCGGTCAGGGTAGCAAGGGCGATGGCGAGGATCAGCGGGCGTTTCATGGCAGTGGCTCCAGGTATTCGTCACGTGGGGCCATTCTCTGTTCGGGAAACTCGATTGGAAAACGAAGCGCGCCAATAGTATTCATCGACGTTTGAAATAGTGCGAATAACCGCTCTAGCACAGCAGTTACAGCAAGAATACGCCTCTCCGACCGACCTCGACACGGATTGACGGCATCGATATGAAGAATCGAAGAAATCGAAAGTTTGAGAAAAACACTCGGAATTGAGCACGGACCTCCCTCTCCGCAGAACCGGAGAGGGGCTCCGTCAGCAGCCTCCGGAACGGAGGCCGGCAGGGTTCAGAAGCGCGCCACCACGTTGAACAGGACCCGCGTCTCGCGCTTCCCATCGCGCTGGTCGGCTGGCTCGCCGATGACCTGGCGGGCAATCTCCGGGTTGAACGACAACTGGTCGGTGAGGTTGAAGCGCACCCCGGCACCGATCGAGCCGAGCTTCTGCTGCTCGTCATCGTCCACGTCGAGGTTGTAGGTCTTGCCCCAGTCGTAGAAAGCGTAGGCCTGGTAGCTGCGCAGCCAGCTGTAGCCCACCGCCTGGCCATAGCGCGGTTCGAGCTTCAGGGCGAAGCCACGGTCACCGGTGATGTTGCCCGGGGCGAAGCCGCGACCGATCCCGCTGCCGCCGACGCCGAAGCGCTCGCTCGGCAGCAGCGGGTCGAAGCTGTACTGCCATTGCAACTCGCCATACACCGACCAGGGTCCGCCGAGCCCTTGCAGGCGCCCGACGTTGCCGTTGAGATAGACGAAACGTCCGTCGGCCACTTCGCGGGAACGACGTTCATCGTCCTTCTTGGTCGCGCCCCACATGTCCAGGCCGATGTTGTTGCGCACCTCCGCCAGGTTGATGCCCATCCAGCGATCGACCCAGTCATAGGTCAGGCGTTGCTGGAACACCCGCACATGGTCACGACCGGGGTTCGAGGCGTCGCTGGCGAAGTCGCGCAGGCGGGTCTCGGTATCCTTCCACTGCAACGCCAGGCCGCCGCTCAGGTTCTGCGAGCGCGAGCGGATGAAGGGATGGTTGTAGGAAATGCTGCCTTCGGTGCTCTTGCTGACGCTGTCGAAGGGGAATACCGAGTCCGGGATGTCCGGGTTGACCTTCGAATAGGAACCCATGATCTGCAGGGTATCGCCGGCGAACATGCCGCCCAGCGGCAACGTGCCGCGCAACTGGATGTAGCGGGTGGCATCGCTGAACGGCGAGATCGCGCCGAGCACGTCGATCTGCTCGTAGAAGCCCAGGCGGGAGAACTCGGTGGCACCGAAGGCCAGGGTGGTCGGGTCGGTGTAGTGCGAACCGCGGTTGTCGAGGCTGACGAAGCCTTCGTATCGCTGCTGCTGCAAGGCCACGTCGAGGTTCGACGAGCCCAGCGCCTGCCCCGGGCTGAGCACGCTCTGCACGTTGACCCCCGGCAGGTCGCCGACCAGCAGCAGGCCGCGCTCCAGGGTATCGGCATCCAGCGGACGTTTTTCGGTCAGCGGCGCGAGCAGTTCCTCCACCCGCACCCGCGGCCCATCGACGGTTCCCTTGATCTGCACGTGTTCGAGGTAACCCTCGATCACCTGCAGGCGTACCTTGCCGCCCTCGATGCTCTGCTCCGGCACCACTACCTGGGTCAACAGATAGCCGTCCTGGCGGTACTTGGCGGTGAGGCGGTTGGCCAGGTCGACCAGTTCGGCCAGGGACACCTGCTTGCCGAGCATATGCTGGTAATAGGACTCGAGCACCGCCTTGTCATAGCGGGTGTTGCCTTCGATGCGTATCTCGCGCAGTTCGAAGCGGATCTGTTCGCTGCCTTGCGGCGCGACCTGCTTGGGCACCACCAGCGGCGCCTCGGGCTTGGCCTGCGGCTCGCTGCGGGGCTTGAAGCGTTCATCGAGCTGGGATGGCTGTACAGTCCCTGGCAACTCCACGGCGGCGGCGGAAGCTGCCAGCATCCCGCAGCCACAGAGCGTCACCCAGCGAAGCGTCCATTGCGAAGGTTTCATCATTCACCTCGGGCAGATGACGCACTACCGCCCGGAGACGATAGTGCGCATTGCGAAAAGGGTTAGAAATTCAGAGGCTTGTTGAAGCAGCTCCAGTAGTCGGCCAGGTAGCTCTGGTTCGAGCAACCCGCCCCACTCTCGGCCTCTGCCCTGAGCGGACGATCGGTGAACTGCCCCACCCGCTTGGCGCTGGCGTCCTCTGCCGGCCCCGCGGCGGTAGCCGGCAGCAGGTTCGGATCGCTGACGTCCATACCCAGAGCGTAGGCGCGCAGGAACGGGTTTTCGAGGAACGGGTTTTCCAGCGTGGTGGTGCGGTAGACCGCATCCCCGGGGGTATCCGGATCGCGCCCCTTCTGCAGTTCGCGCAAGTCGGAGAGCGCTGCCAGTTGCCCCAGGTCGCCCGGCGTGACCGGCAGCGGCAGGATGCTCAGCAGGTTGCCCTGGTAGTTGAGCTGGTAGTTGCCGCTGGTGAGGGCAAGCCCACCCTGGAGGATGTCGTACTGGCCTACGGCTTCGCCGCCCACCCGACCGAGCCCGCCGGCGAGCACCTGACCGGCGCTATCGCCATTCTTCAGGCCGGAAACCTGATAGGTCAGCGCCGGGTCGGCGGTGCCGACCTGCTTGCTCTTGGCATCGGCGAATACGTTGAGCAGCGCCTTGGTGATGGTCAGGTCATTACCCTGGTAGGCTAGGTCATAGTTGCCACTGGTCAGCACCAGGCCGCCCTGGTTGATGCCATACACACCCACGTTCTCGCCTGCGTCGCGGTTCAGCCCGCCGGTCAGGATCGAGCCGGCGCTGTCACCGTTCTTCAGGCCGCTGACCTGGTAGGTCAGGCTCGGATCGGCATCGCCGTAGACCTTGGTCTTGGCGTCGGCGATCACATTCAGCAGTGCCTTGGTGATGGTCAGGTTGTTGCCCTGGTAAGCCAGGTCATAGTTACCGCTGACCAGACCCAGGCCACCCTGCTGAATCGCATAGTTGCCTACGTTTTCGCCGGAGACACGAACCAGGCCGCCGCCATTGAGCACCGCGCCAGCGGTATCGCCATTCTTCAGGCCGCTGACCTGGTAGGTCAGGCTCGGGTCGGCGTCGCCGTAGACCTTGGTCTTGGCATCGGCGATCACATTCAGCAGCGCCTTGGTGATGGTCAGGTTATTGCCCTGGTAGCTCAGGTCGTAGTTCGCGCTGACCAGGCCCAGTCCACCCTGGTTGATGCCGTACACGCCGACATTCTCGCCAGCCACGCGGCTCAGGCTGCCGCCGTTGAGCACGGCACCGGCGGTGTCGCCGTTCTTCAGGCCGCTGACCTGGTAGGTCAGGCTCGGGTCGGCGTCGCCATAGACCTTGGTCTTGGCATCGGCGATCACATTCAGCAGCGCCTTGGTGATGGTCAGGTTATTACCCTGATAGTTCAGGGTGTAATTGCTGCTGACCAGGCCCAGTCCACCCTGGTTGATGCCGTACACGCCGACATTCTCGCCAGCCACGCGGCTCAGGCTGCCGCCGTTGAGCACGGCACCGGCGGTGTCGCCGTTCTTCAGGCCGCTGACCTGGTAGGTCAGGCTCGGGTCGGCATCGCCGTAGACCTTGGTCTTGGC